>Ga0066825_10000001_pt1 | contig 133176 bp, 131 predicted proteins | sample ETNtaG_6_FD_65608 | JGI IMG/M metagenome (GOLD analysis project Ga0066825, IMG submission 65608) | Marine microbial and viral communities from oxygen minimum zone, Eastern Pacific Ocean - ETNP201306SV45 | ecosystem: Environmental > Aquatic > Marine > Oceanic | place: Pacific Ocean: Eastern...
CTCATCATTGACGTCCTCCTATGAGGCGCCGCCATACAAATAAAACTACGGCCAGGCCGCCAAGACCTCCGATAATGGCCATTATCGGCACTCTTCGATCCAAAGGCGCTACAGCTTGGGGAACGCTTTGGAGGCTTGGCCCTAGGTCGTCATCTCCTTCGCCGGCGATGACAACGCCAGGTTTGTCTTCTTCAACTGTCCGTTGATCGGAGGTTGGGCGAGCGATTACGGGGTCTCCGGGGAGCCCAACGAACGAACCACTATCAGTGGGTCGGGGTCGGTTGGTGTCGTAGCCGGCCATCGCCGCTCCTTTAAGAGTCGATAGTAGTTCGTGGGGTTTCGAACGCTGACTCGGGGCGGCCAAAGCCTTGACTCAATCTCACGTCACCGTTTACCTCAACCCAGAGCGCATCAAATTGCGAAGCCGCCTCCGCAGCGCCTGGACGCTTTCCTAAAGCTCGAAGCGTTGTCGATTGCCCTGAAGCTTCCGCTATAGCCGCTCTCATCTGAATTTGAGGAAGTAAGAGCATCCCGAACCGTTCTTCAAGTTGTTCACTCCAGTAGCGATTATCACGAGTTCGGCCGACGCGATTCATGACAATCCCACTCAATCGGGGAGTCCCTAATCGGCCGGAGACTCGTTCAACTGTGTTGTGCATTAGATCAACTCCATCAGCTGCCCACGCTGCAGGTTCGGTGACAATAACTGCTCGGTCAGCTGCAAAAAGGCCGTTTATAGAAAGCAAGCCAAGAGATGGAGGGCAATCAATGAGCACTAGATCGTGGTCGACTCCCGCTAGAGCGAGTCGCAATCGGTCCTGAGCACCCACTGGGTCTGCCGCTAGTAGAGGTTCTCGGCTGGCAAGAAGGTGGCTCCCTGGTATGAGATCTGGAATCGGGCCGCCTTCGGGCCAGCGAGAAGTGCATATCGCCTCTAGGGCAGAACCCGCTCTCGGTTCACTCATCACATCATCAATCGATGGGGTGCCATTCCATATTCCCAAGCCACTCGAAGCATTCGCTTGGGGGTCCAAGTCGACGACCAGAACATTTAGTCCAGAAGCAGCAGCCGCTTCGGCAATACCCAACGTGATCGTTGTTTTGCCGACGCCCCCTTTTTGGTTAACGATTGCGATTGACTTCATTGCTAACAGGCTAACCCCGCGAAGTGGTTCCATCAGGCAACCCATGAGCCTTAGTGGTTCATCAAAGCTCTATCCCGCACAAGGATGCCGCCGCTACTAGACATCCTGGAGAGCCTGAAGAGGAACCTTCGTCAATGACCTGAGCCTCAGCAAGCAGCAGTTCACGAACCCGAGGAGTATTAAGATCATCGTCTAGTGCTTCGCGCACTTGGTCAATCAATGGCCCTGCTTTGACGGGTTTTGCCCCTGCGGCAGATCGGACGAGTAGCTCAAGGTCCCTTTGTCCCCGAGGGCCCTCTTCGTCAAACCACTCAAAACCAGATCGATAGTGATGTGCCATGAGGGCCAGTCGAATCGCACGAGGGTCGATTGCTTTTCTCAGCTCAGACACAAAAACCAAGTTGCCCAGAGATTTAGACATCTTCGTTCCTTGGTATGCGACTAATCCTGCGTGAACCCAGTACTTAGAGAAGGGTTCACCATTTGCAGATTCACTCTGTGCAATTTCGCATTCGTGGTGCGGAAAAATGAGATCGGCACCACCACCGTGGATATCTATGGCTGGACCTAAGGCGTTCATACACATGGCCGAACACTCGATGTGCCAGCCAGGCCTGCCTATACCAAAAGGTGAGTTCCAGCTTGGTTCATCATCTGCGCTGGGCTGCCACAATACGAAGTCAAGCGGATTCCGTTGCTTTGGATCGTCGGGGCGTCCACCTCTTTCAGCCGCGAGTCCGATCATCTCTTGCTCCGTCAAATGGGACAGTTTGCCAAATGATGAGAAGGTCGTGACATCGAAATAGGTTGTTCCCTCAATTGTGTAGGTATGACCGCGATCTACCAGAGTGTTGATGAGGTTGACCATGTCGTCGATGGACTCTGTAGCCCGAGGTTCTGCATCTGCGCGCCGTGTGTTCAATGCAACCATGTCTTGGTCGAATCGATCCATCTCCGTCTCAGCCAATTCGAGAAAATCAATTCCCAGCTCTCGGGCTTTGGGCAGGATGCTGTCGTCTACGTCGGTTACATTTCGAACTAGTTCAACACTATGTCCTAGATCTTCAAGTCGCCGAATGATCAGGTCGTAGCTGAGATAAGTAGCAGCGTGACCAAGATGCGTTGCGTCATAAGGCGTAATGCCGCATACGTACATGCGGACGTGCTCATCTAGCTCAATATCGACCACAGCTGCTCGGGCAGTGTCATATAAACGCATAGTCATGAAGCGCTTCACTTTCTCAGCTAGCGGTAGTGGCGGCCACATCACCATACGTCGCGGAAGGGCAGACTGACACGAAGGATCAGTCCGAATATGAGCAGACAGCTATCCCAGCACCTTTATTGCTCGGTACTCTCAAGCAGGTGACTATTCACAACGATGACGCGATACTCGAAACGGTTGAGCATTTCCGGGAGCGTCGTCGTCTCTCCTCTATCGACCCAGGACATTTAGATCTCGTCATCGATGAGATCTCCGCGACGGGACGGGAGCCAGTGGATTATGTCTCAAATCTCTTTGATCGTCATCAAATCGTTTTCATCGGGCATAGTCTCCCCTCCAGAAAAACCGGTCTATTTCTGCAGGAACTAATACCGGCTGTGAACACAGCAGGTGTCAATATGCTCGGTATCGAGTGGGCCTGTATGGATGATCAGTCATTGCTGGATGAATTAGTCAACGCCGACCAATTCGATGAAGGCATAGCTAGGTCAGCTTTGTTTCGCTGGGGTTTGCGTTACCACTTCGCCTTCGTCGAGTACTTGGATATTCTGCGAGCTGTTTGGGCTGTGAACCGCGCTCGGGTTTCGGAAGCCGCTCCATTTCGAATAGTGGCACTTGACTACGACATCGATATCGATGCAGTCACTGAGAACGCCGACTTACTGTCACCCTACGCTTGGGAGCACTTACGTCCGAGGGGCCCAGCTTCTAGACATATGGCCGATGTGGTGCTCAAAGAGTTTGTAGATCAGGGGTATAAGGCACTGGTCCTAACTCAGACTAGAAATGCACTAACCCGAATGAGGAGACGCCGACATACGACGCTGGATCAAATTGATACCCAAGTTGTCGATGGCAGAGTGGTCGGTTGCGGAAACCATGTCTACAGCGCGATAGCGGACCGAGCAGCAACGGTTCTTATCCATCAACCCTTGCCTGCTGACGGAGAGCACGGGCTTTTTGCTCTAGCCGCGGATGGATACTTGGATGCTGCTTTCGCTCACACAAAGAATCCTCACTTTCCCGTTGCTTTCGACGTAAATTCAGGACCTATCGGAAGACTTCCCTGCTCTACTTCAATTGATAATGGCGACATCTCTCAGCTATCCAACGGATGGATTTTTCTTGAACGTCCTATGGATACGAGGGGACCTACTCCCCTCGAAGGAGTAGTTGACGAAACAAATATTTCCGAAGCACGTAAATGGTCGTTAGATCCGCTGCTAAGGCAACCCGATTCAACTACCAGAGACTTTGATATGGCTATACAGAATGCGGCGGCAGCAGCTGAACTCAGCTGGACACAAATTGTTTAACGATACGGCAGACAACAAATGAACAACTCAACAGACGACGATGAAGAACAGAGTTCCTCCTTGCAATCAGCGGGTGCCCATCTAGTTGAGCTAGCTCAATCCAAACAGCTAGTGCTCTTAGGTGACCAAACCGGAATAGCTCAACACGTTCAGTTTATTTCGCAGGTCCTACCGGATCTCTACAAAGCCGGGGTCCACAACCTCGCATGGGAATTCACAAATTCGCGGACTCAGGAGTCCTTAGATCGGTTATTGAATTCGGAGTCCTGGGACGAAGACGAATGCACAAACTTATTCATTGATTTGCTCGGGATCGGATTTACGTATCTCGAATACGCCGAGGTTCTTAAAAGCGCTTGGTCCCTAAACCAAAGCCTTGATCCACAGGCTCCTCGCTTTCGCGTCGTTGGTTTGGGTCTTCCAACCTATGTAGAGGATCCATCGCTTCTTGAGGGAAGATCAGCGGCAGAATTAGAGCTTAGGAATTGGTGGATGGGCGGCCATTACCGTGATGTCGCCGCATTCCATATGGCTAACACCCTGACGAATGAAGTGCTGCGATCAGGTGGCCGCGCTGTTGTGTTGCTGTCCGGCGAGCGAACTACTACCAGGCTCACCCAATGGGAGGACGGACTGCCCACGGTCACTGTCGGCAACCTTTTACACCGCTGGATGGGTGAAGGGGTAGCTCGCGCAATATTCCACGGGGCAGTTACCGATAGTCAAGCAGCAGAACGCATCGAATCTCTAATAGCAGCAGCACCAGAAAAGCCGGAGAACTTCGGAATTTCCTTGGACCTTGCAACCTTGGGGAATGTGGGTTTGAACGAGGTGATCGGCTCGTTAGACGGCAAGGAAACCTCCCTAAGGCTAAAAGATGTCGCTGATAGCTACATCTGGCTCGGTGATATTGAAAGCTGGACACCTTGTCAGCTGATCGAAAATGTTATTACCGCAGAAAACTTCGAACATCTTGAAGCCCGTTATCGCGCTATAGATCCCCGCTCGGAGCCATGGACACATGCTGAGCTAGAGGAAATACGGATAGAAGGTCAAGCAGAGCTCTCAACTTCTTGGTTGAAACTTCCAATCATCGAAGAAGCTCCAGCAAAACGAAATAGATTTCGGAGGCGTCGAGAGTGAACGACTTCATTTTAGGCGTCGACCTAGATGGGGTGTGTGGGCTTCACACCGAAATTTTTCGTGAAATTGTGGCAAAAGAACTGGGCGTAGATGAACAGTCCCTACCTCTAGAACGGAGCTGGGACTTCAGCGAGTGGGGCTTTGGCCCAGATGACTTTGAGCGACTTCATCGCGTTGCTGTTATGGAATATCGAATGTTCAGGGATATGGAAGTCGCCCCGGGCTGCGCCGAAACTCTTTGGCGTCTTTCCGATGCCGGAATTTGGATTCGAGTAGTAACCCACCGTCTATATGTCAATTGGGGGCATGCTGTAGCGATAGCTGACACAGCACACTGGCTAGACCAAAAACGGATCCCATATCGCGATGTTTGTTTTGTCGGCGAGAAACCAGACGTCGCCGCCCATGCCTATGTGGATGACGGACCTCACAACGTGGAAGGCCTAAGGGAAGCTGGAAACAAGGTAATCACCTTCGACCAACCATACAACCGCCATATCGAGGGTCCGAGAGTCGCTTCTTGGGCTGAGCTAGAGGCAGTGGTTCTGAAGCTCGCAGCCGAGCATGCTGGTTCGGTGACCCAGCAGCTACCTGGGCTCGATGCTGGCTCTGAACGCTTGGTTCACAAGACTAAGGAACAATTTTGACTGAGATGACAGAGCCCATTGACGCTGCGACGGTCGTCGTAGCCCGCGATAGTTCCAAGGGCGTAGAAGTGCTAATGCTTCGCCGAAACTCAAAAATTTACTTCGGAGGAATGTGGGTTTTTCCTGGTGGCAAGGTTGATCCAGACGACCGTGCCGACGCTCGGGCGGTTAGCGTATGTGACGGCAGTGACGGCAGAGGGTTTCACGCTGCAGCGATTCGTGAAGCGCAAGAAGAAGCCGGAATAGACCTGTCGGACTCAGAACTCCATCATTTTGCTCATTGGCTTCCTCCAGCCGTGCGGCCCAAGCGCTTTTCAACTCAATTCTTCTTGGCCGCAGCACCCAAAGGCCTCGACATTTCTATAGACCACGGCGAAATTACTGATCACCACTGGATGACTCCAGGCGAGGCGTTGCAGAGACGTTCTGACGGCGAGATAGAGATGGTAACCCCAACCTTCTGCACCCTGGATTGGCTACGCGCCTTTGATTCTGTCCAAGAAGCGTGTTCCGCTATCCGCCAGCCTCAATGCTTTCACACACACATAAAAGAGGTAGGTGGAGCAGATCCCGGGATGGTGGCCTTCTATGCGGGCGACGTGTCTTACGAATCCTTGGACTTAGAAGCTGTAGGTCCCCGAAGACGCTGCTACATGCTCAAGTCTTCTTGGTGGTGGGAGGAGGACTCGGGAATTGTTTAGTGCGAAACTATTCCTATGCACCTTTGCTATCAGTGGTCGTGACCGTGCGGGCGGTCAACATATTCCTGTGATCGAAGATCTATTTCTGCAGGGTCGAGCAAGACTTTCTTGAAAAGCATCTGTTCCAAAGCTGAGACCCAACAGGTGTAGTAGTCCCAAGGCGGCTGGTTTCGAGTTTCAAGATTTTCCCACGTCTGTATAACTTCAATAAGAGACCGTCGAAACTCGGTCCAACTAAAACAGCCTGAGTCCACTAGATCAGCAACCACACCAAATGCTCTGCTTTGCCATGGCGCTTCGAAGACCAACTCTCCGTTGTCTCGAGGTGGAGCCGCCTGAGAACCATCTAGAATTTCAACGCCAGTCACGAAACCTTGACCCTAGCCACACCGATCATCGAGTCTCTGGTCACAAGCTGAGCCAACTCTTCCAGCCCAAGTTCTTCAGTTCCTTGTGGTCGCTCAGGCAGAACTAGGAACCTTGTTTCTGAACTACTATCCCACACCCGAATTTCTGTATCACTGTCAAGAGAGAGTCCCATTTCCTGCAAAACCTTACGCGGTTCACGCACTACCCGGGACCTATATTCCGGACTCTTGTACCAATTGGGCGGCAGCCCCAAGAGAGCCCATGGGTAGCAGGAGCAAAGGGTACATACAACAACGTTGTGGATGCCTGGTTCATTTGCCTTGACTTCTACATGTTCAATTTCTGCACCCTTGATGTTCTCTTCCTCTAACACTCGGTCAGCATTTCCAAGAAGGTTCTCTCGAAACTGCGGGTCGAGCCACGATTTGGCCACTAGACGAGCTCCAATCATTGGTCCCAGATCATGTTCAAACCGTTCGATTAACGCATCAACTCGATTCCTATCAACAAGGCCTTTTTCTACAAGTAGGTCTTCAAGCGCTTCTGTTCTTACTTCAGGTGACTGCGGGCTAACGCCATGATGGTGGTCGCTGTGTTCGCTCATGAAGGCTCCTTTTCCGACTCCAAATAGTTTTCGTACAAGTCAACGTTTATGACGACATCTTCTTCAGCGCTCTCTCCCCATAGGTCCTTAGCCCGATAAGCCACACACAGGACGTGTTGAGGTCGTTCCCCAAAATCGTGTGCTGTGCTATCTGGCAGAACTTCTGCCGGATGAATCTTCACTACAGTGCCCGGAATATTTCGAACATATTGCGGTAACCGGGTATGGCCCATTTCACTGTTACCTATAGCGACTACACGATCGCCAACTTCAAACTTAGATGGTTCTGTGAGGTCGCGTAGTACCGTCCGGCGTTCCGGTTTTGGAGTAACGCGGTCTGGCGGCAAGTGTTTGGGATCTACCTGTGCGACTGCTGCCGCCCGGTGCCCGGGACCCGTTCCCACAGCAAATCCTAAACGGTTATCAAGTTCTGCCTTGTCAACGTGACCATATTCGTCCAGAAGGACCTCCATCGCTGACCGCCAGCGTCCGTAATATCCATCGGAGCAAAAGTAGTCTTCAGCAGCCAGCCTTTCGAGAGCATGCCGAAACTCCCCTGGTCGTTTCGCTGTGTGGGGAAGGACTTGGAACATGAGGCCAAAAACTCGGCGTTCCCAATCGTGGTGGAAGACCGGTTCTTCGGGGTCGTACGGCACCGCTCCCCAATTTTCGGCTCCACCTATGTCATGAACGCGATGCTGAGGTTTCATCTACCACCCGTCGAACCGCCATCTACGGTGTATATCCCACCATTTATATAGCTAGCTTCATCCGATGCCAGGAACGCGACAAGCGCCGCCACTTCGTCGGGTTCGCCGTAACGGCCCATTGGGTTCCTGGAGGCCAAGTCTTTACGAATCATTTCAGCCTGGTCACCTCCAAAGCCTTCTTCGAGACTTCTCATCATTCGAGTTTCGATAGGTGATGGGCATACTGCATTAACTCTCACACCTTGGGGGACAAGTTCCAGGGCCGCTGATTTCGTGAGACCCACAACCCCATGCTTGCTCGCTACATAAGCCGACAAGCCCCGGGCGCCAATTAAGCCTGCTGTCGATGCGGTGTTAATTATTGACCCACCACCATTAGCAAACATGGCAGGGGCAGCGTATTTCATTCCGAGCCATACTCCGCGAAGGTTGACATTAATAACTTGATCAAAATCATCTTCTGGATACTCAAGAAGGCTCATAATTCGTCCTTCGATGCCAGCATTGTTGAACAACACGTCGAGTCGACCAAATTCTTTTACACACTGATCAACGTAACCAGATACCTCTTCAGCGAGGCTGCAGTCGGCTCCGTGAACGACCACGTCAACTCCAAACGCATCGGCTTCTCCTTTAGCCCCATCCAAATCCGAGCCCTGGAGATCTACCGCTAGAATGCGGGCTCCTTCTGAGGCGAAACGGCGTATGGCAGCAAGTCCGATCCCGCCTGCTGCCCCTGTTACAACTACGACCTTGTCTTGAAAGCGCATGCTTATAGCCTCCCACGGATGAGCATCCTTTACGAGATCCTGCAACAATTGTGAACTATGAGTGACGTACAGAAACCTGAAGACATAGTTAATTCTTTCATTGCGAAGATTGAAGCACGTGATCTTGACGCAGCACTAGAACACGTTTCGGAAGATTGTTATTACGACAACGTTCCCATAGGCGATATGAACGGCAAGGCAGACATGCTCAAGTTTTTGAGCGGTCTTTTAAAAGGTGAAGGTCCAGTGGAATTCGAGGTCGTACGCCAGACTTGTTCCGGTAACACCGTTATGAATGAGCGTCTTGATCGTTTCAACACGGCAAGCGGGCGCAGTATTGAACTGCCCGTAATGGGAGTATTCGAAATCAACGAAGGTCTTATTACTTTCTGGCGAGATTATTTCGATAACGGCATGTTTCTTCGACAGCTCAAGGACGACAGCTAAGATGGTCTCCATTGAGATGAGCTGTACTTAATGCGCATCACATTGACAGGGATGGAACATGATCACAACAACTGAGTTTCACGATCCGCGGGCTGAACCAAAGGCAGTTGCAGAGCCCTACGAAATTACGGTCGACTTGAACAAGCCCGTGACTATTGGACTTGTTGCTAACGGCTTTCCCGACAGCGTTCGGTTCTTGGATCATGTGGAGAAGACACTCGCCCAGGCAGTTCCTACCGCATCGTTTGTTCGGTACGACAAGGGCGACGCGTCGTCAGTTGTCGGCGGCAAGATGCTTGAAGACATCCAGGCCGAATGTCAGGCAGTAGTTGCTGCCTATGGCCATTGAGGCAGCTGCACCTCTGGCACCGTGCGTGACAGCATCTCAGTAGCTCGGCTAGGGATCCCTGCAGTTGCTTTAGTTACCGAAGAATTTTGGCCCCAAGGTGATTTCTTCGCTAACTCTTCGGGTATGCCAGAAGTTCCGAGAGTGAAGTTACCTCACCCCGTTGCAGGAACCGGTGAAGACAAAATGGCCGAAGTCGCTTCTGACATCACACCATCAATCATCGAATTTCTAAGCTCTTAAACAGAACGGAATCGGTCCAAAATATGAGTTTGCTTGAAGCAGCCTCGGAACATGACGCTCTTGAGCGACTGCACGAACTCGGCTGCACCGACGGTCTTCCCGTGGTAATCCCAACAGCCGAACGCGTAGCTCGGATGGTTATATCAACCGGGTACGAGCCTGATTTGGTGCTAGGCGTTATGGGGCCTCTGCATGGTGCGGCGACCATTGAAAAGGTTTGCACAGCTGCGGTAATGGCCGGCTGTCTACCGGACCATATCCCGGTAGTTGTGGCCGCCGTCCAAGCGGTCTGCAAACCCGAATTCGACCTCACTGAGATGCAAGCGACTACACATTGCACCGCGCCCTTGATGATTGTCTGCGGGCCGGCAAGGCATGCGTGTGGCGGAATCGCTTCAGGGTTTGGTGCCATGGGGCCTGGGCATAGAGCCAATGCGTCTATTGGGCGTGCCTTGCGACTCGCCATGATCAACATCGGCGGCGCTCGGCCTGGATCTTCGGATATGGCGCTACATGGGCACCCCGGCAAATTCACTTACTGCGTCGCCGAGGATGAAGAAAACAGTCCTTTTCCAGGCTTACATACCACCTTTGGTTATGAGGCCGATGAAAGCGCAGTGATAATTACCGGAGCGGAAGCTCCACATTCAACATTCTTCACGGGCGACAGGGATGATCCTGCCTCGGTAGACGGGTTGCTTGATGTAATTGCCTTAGTCATGGCTAACCCGGGTAGCAACAACGTTCACTTAAGAAATGGCGCTATTACCGTCATAATGAATCCCGATCATGCAGAAGTAATTAAGCGCGCTGGTCTTTCCCGACAGGACGTCCAGGCTGAACTAGCAAGTCGAGCCACCATATCTGTTGGAACGATGCGACGAATTAGCCCAACCTTTTACCCTCAAACGCTGCGAGATGACGCTGACGACACCAGCGTTGACGCAGCTGATGACGATCTCATTCACGTCTTGAAAGACCCAAACCGAATACTTGTGTTGCAAGCAGGTGGAAGCGGGCTGTACACGATGGTGATGCCTTCATGGTGCGCCGGCCCTCACCAAAACGCGATAGTGCACGAAGGCATCGATTTAGATCAAGCCTGTGAAATTCCCGGAATGAACGATTTAACGTCCTAAACCACGGAGAGGATTTACCTTGACCGATGACCGACCACACGGAGGGCTTTGGTTCGAAGAACTAACGCCTGGACTGGTAATACGTCACCGCCTACGTCGAACAGTCACTGAAACCGACAACATCATGTTTACGACGATGACCATGAATCCAGCTGCGCTGCATCTCGATTTTGACTACGCAGAGAAGGAGACCCAATTCGGACGCCCTTTGGTCAACTCGATGTTTACAGCTGCTCTTGTTGTAGGAATCTCTGTCCATGAAACGACACATGGCACCACGGTTGCGAACCTGGGTTTCGAACAAATGAATTTTCCTGCTCCGGTATTTCATGGCGATACGCTCCGCGTTGAGACTGAAGTAATCAGCGGCCGTGAATCTTCTAGCAAACCAGATCAAGGGATTGTTCTATTTGAACATCGGTCCCACAACCAAGACGACGTTCTAGTGGCGACAATGAGGCGTAACGCTCTTATGTGGAAGCAACCAACCTAAAACGAGACCCTCAGCCAAAATTTTTAAGGGGATTGTGGAGTTTGCCCGATATCGTCATGCTTCCACTTCCCCACTTTGGAGTGTCAGCGATGACCTATACGGCACCGACAGATGCTTTCCGTTTTGATCAATACAGATCGGCGGTAGAAAAAAAACGCGTGTTCATCACCGGCGCAGGCAAAGATGGGGGTATCGGCCAAGCGTTCGCGCTATCTGCTGGACTCAATGGAGCTGCTTCGGTTGGAGTCCACTTTCATCGCAGCTACGAAGATGGATTCGATCTTGTCAATCAACTCCGTTCAGAGGGAGTCAATGCCTTTCCAGTTCAGGCGGATGTAACCAACTTGCGCGACTTGTGGGCGTCCAGAAGCTACGTCATCGAACAGATGGGAGGTCTTCCACCCAATCTCGTCATCTGCAACTCAGGGCTCACGGAATCGGGCTATAGCTTTGGTCGGGCCCTCAAGGAGGAAGATGGCGAACCAAGTGCAGTTCGTCGTGCCAGAGTGCGTCAGCACTTTCTTGACAGCCTTGATGAATCCCGATTGGTTCTTGACACCAAAATCGATGGATTTCTAGCTTCAACACACCTCTGGGCGGGAGAAGCTGTCCATCACAATGAGCCAATACAGTTGGTTTATGTTTCCTCTCGGCAGGCAATTGATCCTGGGCCAGCCGTGCCTGGATACGCCATCAGCAATTGGGCAGTATTGCAGTTACCTAAGGTCTTGGAGGTAAATCTCGGTCGAAGCTCCGATTTAGTTCAGAGCTTTTCATTGATGTTTCCCTTCATTCGCACTGGAATGACCGACGAGTACGTCGATAATGAGAGAGTTTACGGTCGTTGGCAGCCGCGAATGTTGGAGCCCAGCGAGATGGCAGAGGCTTTCATGGCACTCCTCGCCCGCCCAAGTGACGAAACCAATAATGGCATGTTCGAATTAATGGTCGACCCTACAGATGACGACATTGAGGTCACTTGGCGGCAGGTAAAATTTAATCTGGCCGAAGAACAGTTGGCCTGGAGCGCGGGGAACCCTCTCACCTTCTAACGATCACTCAGGGTAAATTTAGGGAGTTCCCGCTCCCGGTATTTCTACCCGAATCCGCTCTATTCGTCCTTCACGGCGGTCAGCGGCTCCTCCTCGACCAGATGTCGGCGCTGTCACCAGGTACAAAGTCTTTCGGTCTTTGCCACCAAGCATGCATGCATAACAGTTCAATTCGAGGTCGATGTGATCAGTCACTTCTCCGCCTTCAATTACTCTAAAGACAGAATGGTTAGCCGGGTCTCCTACCCAAACGCCCCCGCCCTCATCTAGACAAATTCCGTCTGGAATCCGCGAACCTAAATCAGCAAAAAGCCGCCTGTTGGTAAGCATTCCGTCCTCCTCAATGTCAAATGAGAGAAGCCGCGACCCATACGATTCTGCGATGATCAGACGGTCACCTTCCGGGTTGATAACCGTTCCATTGGGGAAATCAAGTCCCTTAGGGCCTTCGTGTGCTTCGCCACCGGCTTCGACGACAGCAAGCGTTGCTTGGGCAAATTTTTCTCCCTCTTCAAATCCAAAGTTTCCTACGTAAGCGGTGCCGTTAGTTGCGACAACCATGTCGTTGCAAGGGCCGGTTGCAATATCTGACAGATCTGAGTGAAGAGAGACCTCACCGGAGCTATCCATTCGTTTGAGGCTTTTGTCAAGCATTGAGACAAACAGCAGATCACCGTTAGGAAGCCATCCCAGTCCTGAAGGTTGAGTAGGAACATCCAGCACTAACTCTTCGTTACCGTCCTCATCGACGCGAAAAATACCGTGCCGATAGAAGTCTGAGAACCACAACTGGTCATTTCGCCACCGTGGTCCTTCACCAAAAGCCAAACCTGTCAACACAATCTCTGTTTTCACTTCAACTCCAAGACTGACTTGTCGAAAAGTAGATCCGTCAGCTAAACCGAAGCTAGCGTGATTAAGCGTGGGAGAACTCAGTCGCCAAGAAGCTCGCCTGCGCATGACCGTGGGGCGCGACGAAGTAGACGTCATTTCAGGCGAACTTTGGGAACTCGGAACACTAGGCATCGAAGAAGTGGAGAACGCAACTAAAGTCACTCTCTTGGCTGGCTTCACATCAGCTATTGCGGCTAACGAAGCAGCAAAGCAACTTAAGAAATTCGCAGTTATCGAAGAATTCGGTTCTGGCGACTACTTAGATGTTTGGCGGGATTTCGCATCGATTTATCGCGCTGGGAACCGAATTGTGGTCAAACCGCCATGGATCCATTACGAACCAGCTCCTGGTGAGCTCGTCATATGGGTCGATCCTGGACGCTCTTTCGGGTCGGGCAGTCACGTGTCGACCAGGCTTGCTTTGGCGCAACTAGAACAAACACTAGAAGGTAACGAATCTGTTCTAGACGTTGGTTGTGGGAGCGGGGTCCTTACGGTTGCGGCTGCTCGATTGGGAGCGACTCGAGTGGTCGGCATTGACATAGATGTTGATGCGCCTCAAATAACACTCAATAACGCCAAAGCGAATGGAGTTGCTGAGTTTGTTGCAGCTTCAACCACTCCGGTAGAAGCCCTCACAGGTAAGTACAACGTGGTTGTCGCAAATATGCTCGCCTCGACTCTCATCCAATCTGCGGAGTCATTGACTAAAAGCCTTTGTTCAGGAGGAAGCCTCATAGTCTCAGGCCTTTTGGAGTCCCAGATCGAGTCCGTCGCCGATTCCTTTAGCTCTCTACATTTGCTCAACAGCAGACGCTGTAACGACGAAGAGGGTGCCTGGGTCTGCTTAACCTTGGGTTAGGTCTCCGCTAGTGCTTGACCACCATCTGACGTTGGATGGGACCCACATGGAGATGACCGACTCGTTCTAGGTGACCCTTAAGCCGTAAGTTGGGTAACAAGGGGATGACAGCCCGAAAGAAGGAGCGTAGCTCCCATCGAGCTAAATGAGTGCCAAGGCAAAAGTGCGCTCCGTGCCCAAATGCAAGATGGTCATTTGGGGCTCTTTGAATATCAAAACGATACGGATCTTCGAATTGTCGGTCATCCCGATTAGCGGAAGCATGCCAAATGCCGACATGGTCACCTGCTTTGATTATTTGACCATTGATTTCTGTATCGCGTGTACAGACACGAGCAAACTGAATTACAGGCGAGGTCCAGCGCAAGATTTCCTCGACACCAACGTCAATCGCATCAGGGTCCTCTAAGTGGTCAACTAGGAATTTAAGTTCATCTGGGTGTTCCAGAAGCGCGATCATTCCTCCCGTGGCTGCATTACGGGTCGTTTCATTGCCCGCCAATATAAGAACTTTTATGTACCCGAGCAGTTGCTGAGGCGTCAGCGGTTCACCGTCAATTTCAGAGCGCAACAAGATAGAGATTAAATCAGGTCCGCTGCAATCAGTGCGACGACGTTGTGCTATTTGGTCAAAGATCCACTCTTCGAATTCGACGAACATACGACGCCGCATCTCTTTTTTAGATTCGCCTTTCTCGGCAAACCTCATCAGCGAGGGGTCATCAAACAAGACAGCGGTCCAAGCGTGAACTTGTTCCCAGTCTTCTGGTAAAGCTCCCATCATCTCGCAAATAGTTGCCAGCGGAAGCTTCACAGCTAAATCTTCAACTAAATCCGCACTCCCATTGTTGTCAAGAGTCGCCCAAAACTGATCGGCATACTTTTGTGCGTGGAGGGTCAACGACTCTTCGCGAGACCTCATTGCTTTAGGAGTGAACTCAGGAGCGACAAGGCGTCGCATATCCCAATGAACAGGGCGGTCCGTGTAGATGAAGTCAGGAGGCTCTTGAGGGTCCCAACCGCGTTCAGTCATTCGTTCTCGATAGCCGTCCCAAAATCGTTCATCACGTTCAGCTAGATCAAGTCGAAGTCTGCCCTCACCATTAGCAAAGCTCTCATTGTCACCTGAGACCCGCCGGACGTCTGCGTAACGAGTGATGGACCAGAAGGGGGTAATTCCATCACGCTCATACCAGTAGACAGGAGCTTCGTCACGAAATAGGTCCCATTCGGCCCAGGGATAACCTTCCGTGCGATACCTGTCTAAGTCGTGAATAACTGCCTCATCAACGTGCATGACTTTCCCCCAGATAGCCCCAATGTAATAAGAAAGCGGTCATCAAGTCGGATGGAACAGCTGCAACATACTTAAAATCGCAAGATGTCTAATCCGATCACTATTTGGTTTGACCGCGCTCCCACTCCGGAGTTAGTCAGCCTCGCCCCACCGGATGCCGCGGTCATATGGTCTGAATCAGAAGACCAATTTGCAGGAATCGAAGAAGCTGATGGCCTAGTTGCTGGCGCTTCAATCATTTACAACCATTCTGTCTTTCAACGGGCGCCGAAATTACGCGTGCTAGCACGAGCAGGAATTGGGTTCGACAACATCGTTCTTGCCGATGCGACCACCGCAGGAGTAGCTGTTTGCAACACACCCGATGGGCCGACAATCTCCACGGCGGAACATGCTTTAGCTTTGATTTTTTCCGTGACCAAGAGGCTGAAACAGAGCGAGAACCGCCTGAAGCGACAAGAAGGCAACTACGTGCCAAATCACAATGCACTAGAACTAGACGGAGCGCGGCTCACTCTCATTGGTCTAGGCCGAATCGGTTCGCGAGTAGCAAAAATTGCTAATGCGGCAGGACTTCTTGTCACCGGCTTCGACCCTTTTGAGTCTGATGAACGATTTAAGACTGTTGGAGTCATGCGTGCGACCAACCTCGAAGAAGCAGTCTCCGAAGCTCAAATCGTGTCGATCCATGCCCCTCTTAGTCCGCAAACTCGCCACCTGGTAGATAGCAAATTGATTAGTGGAATGCGTCACGGAGTCTTCATCGTAAACACCGCCCGAGGCGGCTTGATAGACGACACTGCTCTCCTCGAAGCTTTAGACAGTGGAAAAGTCGCCGGCGCTGGCCTTGATGTAACTGAACCTGAACCACTTCCCCTAGGGCACCCTTTATTGACACACGAAAGTGTGCTTATAACACCCCACGTCGCATCGGCTACGAATGTGGGGAGGAGCAGGATTTTCACTATGGCTTTGGATCAGGTTCTGAGTGCGCTCGCTGGAACTAAACCCTCACATATTCTCAATCCTGAAGTTTGGCCAGGCAGAAACTCTGACAGCCGAGACGCCTGACGGATCTTGATTAAGGATTTTCAGTTCTAAGCTCCTACCCATGACAGACCATGACAACAGAGCAACTTGGACAAACTGGTCCGGCAAGCTCTCGGCGGAACCGCAAAGCATTGTTCAGGTTGGGACTGTTGATGCGATCAGAGGCGAACTCTCCGCAGCACGCGAAGGAGGGTGGAGTGTTCGTACTGCTGGCTCCGCTCACTCCCATTACCCGCTGTTACCGACCGCTGGGGTACTTCTTGATACCCGTCCCCTGACCGGACTCGTTTCTGTTGACAAACAGGCCATGACCGCGACCTTTCGCGCAGGCACCAAGATTCACGCCTGTGGTCGGCCCTTACTTGACCACGGGCTAGGTCTTCTCAACCAAGGGGATATTGATCAACAATCGATCGGCGGTGCCATTGCTACAGGGACTCACGGCACCGGTGTCGACCTCGGGAGTTTTTCTAGCGCAGTAACTCAACTATCTCTTGTATTAGTTGACGGCTCGGTAGTGACTTGCAGCCAGGAGGTAGAGCCAGATCTATTTGAAGCTTCTCGGTTGTCATTGGGAGCACTTGGAGTTGTTCTTGAAGCGACTATTCGGGTCCGAACCGCTTACCGGCTTGAGGAACATCAATGGTTAGAACCTCTTGAGAGTGTTATGGAAAGAATCGGGGAGCTAACACAAGCAACTCGACATTTCGAATATTTTTGGTGGCCGGGGCAAGAACGGGCTGTTTGTAAATCAATCGATATAACTGAGGAACCTCCTAGATACCCGTTAGGGGAAGAAGGCCAGCGGCGAGGTTGGAGTTTTGAAGTTCTTCCAAACCAGCGATTAAACCCTCACACTGAAATGGAATACTCGGTTCCATCCGAGAACGGGCCTTCTTGCCTGGCGGAAATCAGGAATCTGTTGAAGCACCATTATCCGAATGTGGAGTGGCCGGTCGAATATCGGACAGTTGCATCTGACGATGTATGGCTATCTCCAGCTAGAGGCCGGCCAACAGTAACAATCTCGATACACGAATCTGTGCACAATGACGAAACCTCTTACTACCGGGATGCCGAAAAGATCTTCCGATCCTACGATGGCCGACCACATTGGGGAAAGGTTCATTATCTGGCTAGCGACGACCTAGCAGCTAGCTACGACCATTGGGATAAATGGTGGACGGTGAGGGATCGTGTGGACCCAACTGGTGTTCTACTTAACAGCCAACTCCACCAGTTGCGTTCGTCGTGAGTAAAGCTCGTTTACTGGATTTTCTTCCTGCCGAGACCGATTCCGAGAAGTTGCTAGATGGATTCTTAGACTGGGCAAATTCCGCGGAAATCGATCTCTATGAAGCTCAAGAGGAAGCGGTTCTAGAAATTTTTTCGGGCCACCACGTCATACTCACTACTCCTACTGGTTCTGGTAAGTCGCTAGTTGCTACCGCAGCGCATTTCGATGCTGTAGCCAATTCAAAACGCTGCTGGTACACAGCTCCGATCAAAGCTCTAGTCTCTGAAAAGTTTTTTTCACTTTGTGAGGAGTTCGGAGCAAATAATGTCGGAATGATCACTGGGGATGCTTCGGTGAATCCGAATGCTCCGATCATTTGCTGCACTCAAGAAGTTCTAACGAATCTTGCCTTACGGTATGGCTCCTCTGCACCGATAGATACAGCCGTCATCGACGAGTTTCATTATTACAGCGACCGGGACCGCGGATGGGCCTGGCAGGTTCCGCTTCTTGAGCTAACTAAAACACAGTTCGTCTTAATGAGCGCAACACTCGGACGGGTTGACTTCTTTTTGGAAGACCTCGAACGCAGAAGTAACCGCGTTGCCGTGGAAGTGACCTCCTCTGAGCGACCAGTTCCCCTGGAGTGGGAATACCGAGAATCCACGTTGCTAGAGTCCATTCACGATCTGGTGCAGTTAGATAGAGCTCCCGTTTACATTGTTCATTTCACCCAGAGAGCAGCTTCTGAAAGAGCTCAAGCGCTCACAAGCTTGAATGTCCTTTCATCAGAAGAGAAACAGTCAATTAAAGACGAGATCTCAGGATTTCGGTTCGATTCTCCGTTTGGAAAGGACATCGCTAGGTTCGTTAAGGCTGGAATCGGAGTTCACCACGCCGGCCTCCTGCCGAAATATCGGCTTTTGGTCGAACGCTTAGCTCAAAAAGGACTCCTAAAACTTATATGCGGCACCGACACCCTAGGTGTGGGCGTCAACGTTCCGATCCGCACAGTCCTCTTTACCCAACTGTGCAAATTCGATGGACACGAGACGAAGATTCTTAGTGTTCGAGATTTCCACCAGATAGCTGGCAGGGCGGGCCGTAAAGGTTTTGACGATCGCGGATTTGTCTGGTGTCAAGCCCCTGAACATCATGTAGAAAATTTAAAGGCTTCAGCTAAAGCTACGTCCGACATCAAAAAGCGCAAAAAAATTCAGCGAAAGAAACCCCCGGAGAGAGGTTATGCACACTGGGACGAGAGGACCTTTGACCGTCTGCTGAGTAGTGTTCCTGAAGCTCTAACTCCTAGCTTTGTCGTCTCCCATTCGATGCTGCTAAATGTGCTAGATAGGCCTGGTGATGGGCGTGACGGGATCAAGAAATTACTCAGCGACAACCATCTAGCAAGGCCCGAACAGCGACACCAGATCCGGCAAGCTATCGCTATGTACCGCTCGTTGGTCGCTGCGGGAGTCGTTGAAACACTGGACAAAGCTGACTCTGAAGGCCGTTTCGTTCGAGTCAACGTTGACCTTCAGGCGGAGTTTGATCTCACCGCAACACTTTCCCCTTTTATTCTGGATGCAGTAGAGCTGTTAGACCCCCACCTCCCTAGCTACCCACTGGATGTCCTCACCCTTGTCGAATCAGTGTTGGAAAACCCCACTGTTATCTTGGCCCGACAAGCGGATAAGGCACGTGACGAATTGTTTGCCGAGTTGAAACGCGATGGAGTCGAATACGAGGAGCGCATAGAGCGACTAGATGAGGTCGAGTGGCCTAAGCCTTTAAGAGAATTTCTGTACACGACCTTTGACGCCTGGGCTCTTCATCACCCTTGGATCGGCCAAGAAAATATCCGACCCAAGTCCGTTGTACGCGACCTATACGAGCGCGCTATGACATTTCGCGAATACGTTAACTTCTACGGAATTAAGGCCTCAGAGGGAGTTTTCCTTCGCTACTTAACCGATACCTACAAGGGACTCCAGAAAACGGTTCCGGACAGCTCTTGGAGTGATGAATTATCTGACTTGACGGAATGGCTTGGGGCTCTGATTCGTCAGGTCGATAGCAGCCTGATCGATGAATGGGAACGCTTACAGAACCCGCAGCCATTGACCGAAGAAATTCGTCCTCAGTCGTTCGATATCACCAGTCATTCCCAGGCCTTCGAAGTCATGATTAGAAATGGTGCCTTCAAGTGGATCCAACTATTTGCTCAAGCTGACCACGACGGAATAGCTGCTCAAGCACTCGGGGAGTTATCTGACCCCGACAACGTCAAAAGTCTTGCTAGTAGTTACTGGGAAGAGTTTGATGAAGTACTAACCGGGCCTGATGCTCGATCAAGAGATTGGTTCACAATCAAAAGTCGCAGCGACATAACTTACGAAGTTGAGCAAATCATCTGCGATCCCCAAGGTTTTAACGAATGGCGTATAACCGGTGTAGTGGATCTCGACCAGTCACGATCAGTTGGTGAAGCCGTGATGCAACTAACAAATATCGCATCCCTATAGCACCAAGCCCGTTTAGAGCACAGTGAGATAGACGCAAAGCCCAACGATTAACAGAGCTGTTAACCAACCAAACACTCGATACTTCGCTGGGCCAGGCCAATCTTCACCAGTCACGACGGAAGACGATAGTTGGGGGCTTCTTTTGTGATCATGATGTCGTGAGGGTGACTTTCACGCAAAGCAGAAGCTGTAATTTTGACGAATTGGGTTTTCGAACGCATCTCATCAATCGTCAAGGTGCCGCAATACCCCATCGCCTGCCTGAGACCACCGGTTAACTGGTGAAGCACGTTTGCTATTGGACCCTTATACGCGACGCGGCCTTCGATGCCCTCGGGTACGAGCAAGTCCTCATCTCTTTGGTCTTGGAAATACCGGTCTTTCGAAAAGCTTCGACCTTTCATAGCCCCGATGGATCCCATACCTCGATACTCCTTGAATCGTTCCCCCTGGTAGAGAACTACCTCCCCTGGGCTCTCATCAACGCCTGCTAGCAGACCGCCAACCATCGCACAGTCAGCGCCAGCAGCAATCGCTTTCGCTAGATCACCAGAAAACTGCATACCACCGTCAGCAATAATAGGGACGTCGGAGTCAGCGGCAGCTGAAGCACAGTCAAACACCGCCGTGATTTGGGGAACGCCGACTCCCGCTACCACCCGAGTCGTGCAGATCGAACCAGGTCCAATACCGACTTTGACACCGTCAGCGCCAGCATCAATCAAGGCACGCGTAGCCTCGGCTGTCGCAACATTCCCCGCTACTACCTCAACCGCATAATTCGCTTTAATTTTCGCGACCATTTCGATGACATCTCGACTATGACCATGAGCCGTATCGACAACCAGCACATCTACATCGCGTTCAACTAACGCTGCTACCCGGTCATCTACTCCTGGCCCAACTCCGACTGCTGCCGCCACCAGGAGCCGACCACGCTCATCTTTTGCAGCATTCGGGTACTGGATCTTTTTTTCTATGTCCTTAACGGTTATCAAACCAATTAGCTGAAACTCGTCATCGACTATCGGTAATTTTTCAATTCGGTGCTTGCCTAAGACTACTTGGGCTTCTTCAAGCGTTGTACCTGCCTTTGCAGTCACCAAACCATCTGACGTCATAACCTCTCCAATGAGGCGGTCATAGTCGGTTTCAAACCTTAGATCCCGATTTGTGAGAATGCCGACAAGTCGATGTTGCTCGTCAGTAATTGGGACTCCGCTGATTTTGAACCTCGCCATGAGTTCTTCTGCTTCAGCCAAGGTTGCATCCGGAGGCAAAGTAATTGGCTCAACAATCATTCCTGACTCGGAACGTTTGACTTTGTCGACCTCTGCGGCCTGTTCTTCAACAGAAAGGTTGCGGTGAATCACGCCTATACCGCCATGTCGTGCCATTGCGACAGCCAATCTGGCCTCGGTCACCGTATCCATCGCAGCGCTAGCAAGAGGAATACGGAGCTTAATGTTGTTAGTGAACCGACAGGTCGTGTCAACTGAATCCGGCAGCACTTCGGATGCCGCCGGGAGCAGAAGCACATCGTCGAACGTTAGACCCTCCATTGCAAATTTCTCGTTCTCTGTCGGGAAGGGAAATGATGAGGAAGCCATGTCGAACGATACCTCGGGTGCCTTCATAACGGGTGCACTGTTCGTCTACCGTATGCGCGACGACAGGAGTGCAATGGCTGACTTTCATCAACACGGGCCCATCACAACGCTGCATCGGTTAACCGATGACGCTAACGAGCAAGCTCTTTCGTTTGTTTCCCAGCCTTCAGTTGGACGCGGTGTGGCTTTGGTGCTGCCTTGCCTCATCACTGAACTCGAAGGCTCGGCGTTACCAGAGATAGTTAGGCAAATATCTGAGCTTGAGTGGTTGGGTCGAGTGATCGTTGGTGTTGACGGCGCTGATGCTGTTTCTTTTAAGGCAGCGCAGACCTTGTTCGATTCTCTTCCTCAGCAGACCACAGTGATTTGGAACGACAGTGAGAGGATGGCTTCCTTCGACCAGAACATCGGCCTTCCTTCAGGGACCGGAAAGGGACGAAACCTCTGGCGCTGCTTCGGAACTGTGGCGGCCTATGCCGATATCAACACCGTTGTCATCCACGATGCCGATATTTCAACCTATGAGTCAGCTTTTGTATCGAGGCTCGCTTACCCCATAGTTGATGATCGATTGGGATTCGATTTTGTCAAAGGATTTTATCCACGCTTTGATCATCAAGGCCTGAACGGTCGAGTTACCCGCCTGCTAGTCGGGCCTCTCCTAGATTCCTTAGCGTCGCATGAATCAGTCCACCCCACTATTAAATACCTTCAGTCTTTTAGGTACCCCTTAGCGGGAGAGTTTGCTGCGCGAGCAGCCCTCATAAGTTCCATTACCATTCCTGAACATTGGGGAGTAGATATTTCGCTCCTCGCAAACATTCATTCTCTAGGAGTTCGAGTAGCTCAAACAGACTTGGCTGACCGCTACGACCACAAGCACCAAATGCTTTCTCTCGATGACAGAGAGTCAGGTCTGCACCGGATGGCCCGGGACATCATCAGCACGATTGTTTCAATTTCCGGACGCGAGAGCATCGAGAGTTCAGATTTCGATGTGCGACTCGACCACGCTCTCATTGCCCATCGATCAAACGCACTGCACAACGCTATTCCAGTGAATTCTGAGGCTGAGAATTCGGCTAAAAGGTTGTTTGCGAAACTTGTTCGCGAGCAAAGGACACCGCTGCCTCCGAATTTGCCATCTTGGCAACAGCTGTCAACAGAATTTCCTGACTGTATTCAGTGGCTCATGTCGGCCATCGAGAGCCAAAGCACCTCTGAAGGAGCGACCGATACTGCCCCATGAAGTGTCTGCCCGGACAGAAAATCGAAAGCGGGTTCATCAATGACATAGTTGGTTGCCCTAAATCCAAGATTTGCGACTACTGTCACCGAAATTGGCCCCTCGCCTCGCACTATGCCCAACAAAGGATTTTCCAGATCTAATATTCGCTGTTGAGCCTCGGGGTGAAAAGCAGAAATTTCTTGTCTCAGAGATAGTCTCCGGATTAGCTCATCACGGCTATCTGTGCGAGCGTCGTTAAGTGCTCTGATACGCGATGCAGCTGTACGTTTTGGCCTATTAATGGCCCGGTTATGGCCCTCAATCTCGACAGCCTCTAAATCGTTAGGTTCACCTTCGAGTGCTGGGAAATAGTACGCAGGTATCCCCTTAAAACTAGCCAGCAGCGTGTGACCCATCAGTAACCGATCCAACCCAAACAAAGAAGCCGGCGCAACATTTATTTCATACGGTCGCGTTTCTTCTCCGCTCATATGTCCAGACCAAGTGCCGCCTGCCCGCTCTGCGGCAGCGATCAAGGCACGCAAGTCTTCGATACTCAGTATGTCTTCGACAGGTCTAAGTCCTATGCCGTCGTGACTACCCAAGAAATTAATCAGCGTCGTTTCTGAAGGTGGGGATTCCGCATCCTTCAGCCATTTCGCTAACTCCGTGCTGGTCCCAAGTAACAACGAGGAAGCAAGTAAAGGAGCCAGGGTGAAATTGTATGCAACGTGCGCTTGTTCGCCATCTCGGAGGTACGAAAGGTTTTCGTCGTGTGGAACGTTTGTTTCAGTCACCAAAACCGCATCGGGACATCGCCATTTCAACAGATCCCTGAGTAACCGGACCAATTCGTGGGTCTCTTTGAGATGCACGCACTTCGTGCCAACAACCTTTTGCGTGTAGGCGACAGCATCTAATCGGACCCAGCGAATTCCAGCACTAAGCATGCGTTCCAGCGCTCTTAGCATTTCCAGGAGAACTTCAGGTTCGGCCCAATCCACGTCTATTTGGTCGGGTCCGAAAGTGCACCACAGGTACTTCGGGCCTGCATCCGTTTCCATCTCAACTAGTAGGTCAGATGTTCGAGGACGCACAACCTTCGACAAATCTTCATCTGGCGATGCTGTTTTAAGGCATTTCGAACCCGGTTCAGCGTTTCGACGAAACTCTTGCACCCAACGATGTCTTGAGCTGACATGATTCAGCACCAAATCGGCCATAACCCCGCTGTCAGCAACTATTGATTCGATGTCTTCCCAGCTCCCAAATTCCGACGAGACCTTTCGATGATCTATGACTGCGAATCCACCATCCGAGCTAGAGGGAAAGAATGGGAGTATGTGAACCAATGAAAACGATGCTCCGAACTCAGTCAGCACAGTCTTAAGAGTCGCAAGAGGGGCTTCGTTATCGGCCACGACTTGATCCGGATAACAAATCAATATCGCGTCTTTTTGCGACCATCGGGACTTGTTAAGTCCCGATGGATAAGAGCCTAGAACGGAGGTACAAGCTTCAAAGATTGTTAGCGGGTTATGGTCGGGATAAAGGACCGCTAACCGCTTCTTAATCTGTTCTTCCAGTGAAATCACGGCTCACCGCGGTCAGCTAACTCAATTCGCTGAGATCGTCTAAAACTTTTTGTGCATGCTCGGAGAGATCGGGTTTGTCCGCGAAGTCATAAACTTTCGCAATAACTCCATTCGGGTCGATTAAGAAACTCGCGCGACGCGGCCAGTCTGCAAATTTTTCATCTGCATCTCGGCCTACGCCGTAGGCCAAACCGACACTCCGATCTGTATCCGCTAGCAACGGATAGCTAAAGTTCTCTTTTTCTGCGAAAGCTTTTTGTTCTTCAACCGTGTCGAAAGACGCTCCCAAAATGACGACATTGGCTGATTCAAATTCGGGGACTCGATCACGGAGTCCCTGGCCTTCAAGCGTTCAACCAGGCGTCGCTGCTTTGGGGTACCACCAAAGCAAAACCCATTGTCCTTTGTGGTCATCAAGCGAGACCGGTTTTCCGTCCTGATCGGGCAAGGTAAAGCCGGGTGCTGTAGTGCCTGCTTCAAGCATCCATTTCCTCCAAGGGGTGCTTCGGCACTCTAGAAGAATTTACTGCTGATGCAATGTTATTCAGCTGATGAGTTGAGTTAGGTCTACTGTTTGTTCATGCATCCACTCTCAATGATGACTGCCGACGAACTGAACGAGAGTATTTCAGTTCTCCGAAATTCGGGTCGGGTTGACGACACTTCCACGTTTCACGGTTGTTGCATCTACGAACCACCCAAAGCTGAAGTTGCTTCATGGCAGCCAGGCGACACCGTTGACAGGCGTTTAGATCTGGTCGTACGACATGAGAACGAGGTCTACGAAGCCCGCGTGTCCGTCACACGGGGCGAGGTTGACCGGTGGGAACTCGTTCCAGACGTAGTTCCTCGCGTCGGGTTTATAGAGCTATTTAAAGTGATGGACGCATGCAGGAACAATCCGGATTTTCAGAAAGCTCTCAATGACCGCGGTATCGATGATCCCTCCAAGGTGCAGATAGATCCCTGGCCGACGGGCGAGTACGGTTTCGAATTTGAGGACGGACGCCGAGTCCAGCGTTGTATTGCCTTCTATCGACCCAATCCCAGCGATAACGGATACGCGTTTCCTATCGACGGCCTTATGGTTCACGTCGACGTCGACAATCTGTCTGTATTACACATAGAAGACTTCGGTAGTTGGCCCCTTCCCACTGAACGAGCCAACTACGACGTCGATTCGGTCGTAAACGACTTCGGACCTATAAGGGACGACCTTAAACCTATAGAGATAACTCAACCTGAAGGTGTCAGCTTTAGCGTCGACGACAATGAGATCACTTGGCAGAAGTGGCGGTTTCGGATGGTCGTCGACGATACCGAGGGATTGGTTTTGCATCGAGTTACCTACACCCAAGATGGAATCGAACGGCCGGTTATCGACAGGGCTTCCTTAGCTGAAATGGTAGTTCCTTACGGCGATACTCGACCGAGCCAAACCTTCAAACATGCCTTGGACTCCGGTGAATATGGACTCGGCATGACGGCCAATTCACTTACCCTTGGTTGCGATTGTTTAGGAGATATCTTTTATCTCGACGCCGTTCAAATGCTGGATGACGGAAGCGTAATGTCGACCAGCAATGCCATTTGCATTCACGAAGAGGACTTCGGAATCGGGTGGAAGCATACGGATATGAATACTGGCGAAGTTGAGGTCCGTAGATCGCGGCGCCTGGTGGTCAGCAGCATTTCAACCGTCGGCAACTATGAGTACGGGTTTTTTTGGTACTTCCATTTAGACGGATCAATCAAGTTAGAAATCAAGTTAACCGGCATCCTTACGACTAGAGCCCACGCAGAAGGCGATGATCTGACCTTTGCTCGTCTCGTGGCGCCAAACGTGGCCGGTCCTATTCATCAACATCTATTTTGCGTGCGACTCGACATGGCGATTGATGGCAATGAAAACAAGATCGTCGAAGTCAATACCGAGCCGCTTCCGGCAGGCCCAGACAACCCGCACAACACTGCTTTTGCGGCACGAGAAACGCTTTTAGAGCGCGAACACTCCGCTATGCGAAATACTAATTCCGCAAGCAGCAGATACTGGAGAATCGAAAACTCCGAGAAAACGAACCGGTTGGGACGCCCCACCGCCTATCGCCTTTTGCCTTCCTCAACAGCAACTATGTTCGCCGCCGAAAGCTCCCCACATGCTCAAAGAGCAATGTTTGCAAAGCACAATTTGTGGGTAACACCTACAGAACAAACAGAGCGTTATGCCGCCGGCGACTACCCAACTCAACGAAACGCTGGCGAAGGTTTACCAAAATTCGTTGCTCAGGACCGTTCAATAACTGACACAGATCTGACCGTATGGCATACGTTCGGTTTAACTCACGATGTTCGTATCGAGGATTATCCGGTGATGCCGACAGAGTACGCTGGTTTCCTGCTCGTGCCTGATGGCTTCTTTGATCGCAATCCAGCAATCGATGTGGCTCCGAGCTCAGCGAACCACTGTCATTAAGCTTCTTGATCCAGGTATCTGGTAGGTACAAACTTGGGACCCTAACAGTGAGGCCGCATAAAAATTGTTCTCGCAAGCTGTATGGAACAACAATAGATAACGTGAAAATGACTTCGGAGAGCTGCCATGCGAACCATTTCTGATCCTCTACTACGTGCTGAATCGATGCACGTCGATAAGACTGCTTTCATTTGTGAAGATCGATCCAGGAACTTCAAAGAGTTCGTAGCAAGATGCCGATCAGTAGGTCCGCTTCTGGAGGACCTCGGCATCAAACTCGGGGATCGTGTCGGTTTGCTGGCTCAGAACTCAGATATCTACGCCGAATTATATTGCGGGGTACCAGCAGCAGGACGTGCGATCGTGCCGCTAAACACCCGATGGGCTGAACCCGAATTGGCGTATGCCTTAGAAGATGCTGGCGCCAAGCTACTCATCACCGATCAAGACCCTGGAGTTCTCGCTGAGTCAGTCGAACAAGTACTAAGTCTTGCTGAGTACGAAACTCTTCTTTCCCAATGCACGCCTGCTCCATTTGCAAAGGTGAGCGAAAACGATCTGGCTGGACTCTTTTACACAGGAGGGACAACAGGTCAAAGCAAAGGCGTGATGCTCAGCCATAGAAACCTCATCGCCAATACGATGCACAGCCAGCTCACGATGCCTTTAAGCGACAAAGACACCTATCTGTTAGTTGCTCCTATGTTTCATGCGGCGGGATCAAATTCTGTTCTTCAGTGCTTAGCCCTCGGGGTTCCCCAGGTCGTGGTGCCAGCGTTCGAACCAAACTTGTGCCTTGACCTGATCGAAAAACATCGCTGTTCTGCCACTCTGGCGGTCCCTACGATGGTTGCTGCTCTAGTTGAATCCCAATCAGCTAACCCGAGAGACACCTCAAGTTTTCGTCTTATTTGCCACGGGGCTTCCCCAATAGCTACTCAGGTTTTACGGCGAGCCCACGAAGAGTTCCCCGACGCCGAACTTCTGCACCTTTATGGTGCGACCGAGACTGCTCCTCTCGTAACTGGCCTCCGGCACGAAGAGGAACTCATTGGGTCAAACCGAGGGAAATCGGTGGGGCATCCTTCCCTCGGCGTCTCCTTAATGATTGATGCTGAGAAGGGACAGCCCGGCGAGGTCATGGTTCAAGGGCCTAATGTGATGCAGGGATATTGGAACAAACCTGAGCAAACAGATGCTGTTCTGCAAAACGGCTGGTATCGCACAGGCGATATCGGTTACTTGGATGAAGACGGCTATTTGTATTTAGTTGATCGCGCTAAAGACATGATCATTTCAGGCGGCGAGAACGTTTACTGCTCTGAGGTCGAAGACGTCATTTATCAACACCCAAAAGTCCTAGAGGCAACGGTGTTTGGGATTCCCAATGATCAATGGGGGGAACAAGTCCACGCAGTAGTTGTACCCCGAGACGAAAGTTTGAGTGCAGAAGATTTAATTGAGTTCTGCAGAGAATCTTTAGGCGGATACAAACTTCCACGTTCAGTTGAATTCCGTTCAACCGAACTACCTAAGTCTGGTCCAGGCAAGGTATTAAAACGAGAACTACGAGCCCCCTATTGGGAAGGGAAAGATAGATCGATTAACTAATCCAAGCAATGAGCAGTTACGCCGCCAGAAGGCCTCAAATGCCTCCTAGCTCATTAAGGCCCGTAGTGTTGCAATTTGATAGACCATCGTCAGCAGAAAAGACGGGACCACAAAAATGAAACTTGCGTTAATGCTTGGCTACTCAGGTGGGAAACTCGACCTCCCTATCGAGCAAATCAAACTTGCAGAAAAACTTGGCTTTCACTCAGTTTGGACTGCCGAAGCCTACGGTTCAGACGCGATGACCCCGCTTGCTTACATTGCGGCTCACACCGAACGGATCAAACTTGGGACTGGCATTATTCAACTAGCTGGTCGCGCGCCTGCGATGGCTGCAATGCAAGCTCAAACTATCGATGCGCTCGCCGGTGGAAATCGGATGATCGTCGGTCTCGGCGTATCTGGCCCCCAGATCGTTGAAGGGTGGTACGGACAACCCTGGGGAAAGCCGTATTGGAGACTTCGCGATTACATCCAAATTATGAGAAAGATCTTCGCCCGAGAGCAACCCGTAGCCCACGACGGGCGTGAGTATCAACTTCCCTTTGTTGGCGAGGGGACCACTGGCCTCGGGAAGCCTCTAACTTCCATACTTCACACGAACCCAGATCTGCCCATTTGGTTGGGGAGCGGATCAGAAGCGACCGTGAAGTTAACCGCCGAACTATGTGATGGCTGGCTCCCAATGCACTTTGTGCCCGGACGAATGCAGCATTTCCGTCCGTGGATCGAAGAAGGTTTCGAACGAGCACGAAAACGCGGAGTCCAAAAGAGTTGGGAAGACTTTGAGATAATCGGTCAATGCCCGGTTCAAATAACCGATGACCTAGAACCCATATTCCGTAAAGCCAAGGACAACATCGCCCTGTACACAGGCGGCATGGGCCATAAGGACGTCAACTTCCATAATCAACATATGGTGCAAAGGGGATATCCCGATGTCGCAGCTCGCGTACAAGAGTTATATCTTGCGGGCAGAAAAGCAGAAGCAGCGGAAGCTATTCCAGACGAATACGTTGACGAGGCCGGCCTCTACGGTTCTCCTGAACGAATAAAACAGAGATTTCTTCAGTGGGCAGACAGCGGACTAACTGGGTTGAACATCAATACTGGTCAAGAAGAAGCAATACGTCTCATGGCTGATTTAGCTAAAACAGCAGACCAGAACTAGGAACACCCTGTGGAATCAGCAATCTTCAGCTTGGGAGACAATCTCGCGCACCCTCAGACCGGCGAATTATTGACGGAAGCGGACCGTCATCGACAGCTAATTCGCTATTCAGTTTGGGCCTCCGAATCAGGGTTCGACGCGGTTCACATAGGCGAACATCATTTCAACGATTACATGCTGAGTTCTCCACCCGTTGTCCTATCCGCAATAGGCGAAAGAGTTCCTGATCTAATTTTGTCGACAGCTGTCACTTTAATACCGACCTTAGATCCGGTCCGCGTCGCTGAGGACTACTCCACCCTCGAAAATCTCTTCCCTGGACGTGTCGAGGTGGTAACAGGCCGGGGTAACTTTTTCAGCCGCAGCTATCCAGCATTCGGGTTGGACGTAAGAAAGGCCCGAGAAATCTTCGAAGAGAAACTTGGACTATTACAAATTCTTCTCGATGAGAAGAACGTCAGTTGGGCAGGCCAATTTCGAGAACCGTTAGAGAACATCACTATCCGTCCTCGTCCTACTGGTGATATTCCGCTATGGATAGGGGCAGGTTCAAAAGAGTCAGCTCTACTCGCCGCCAAGCTTGGTTGTCGTCTTATGTTGCCTTCAGTTTTCGGTCATCCGAAAATGTTCGTTCCCATTGTTGAGCAATACAAAGAAGCTTGGGTACAAGCCGGACGCAGTGCGGACGACATCATTATCGGTTCATGTTGCCACGCGTTCGTCGGATTGAATCACACTGATATGCGCGACCGTTTCGTACCCCGCTACGGTCATTACTGGAACTTTGTCGATCAACTGATTAGCGACAACACCGGTGGCAAGGTTCAAATGCCGTTTGATCTCGAATCATTCTTAGCAGGTCCTGCAGTAGCAGGAAGTGCACAAGAGTGTGTAGACCGCATGGGGGAACTACACGAATTACTCGGACACAATCGTCAACTCTTCATGTTTGATTTGGGCGGTGTGTCGGACAATGAACTCGAGGAAACAGTTCGACGTTTCGGCGAAGAGGTTCTACCTCATCTACCCGAATAAAACCTAACGCTGCCAGCTTGTTATGTGTCTTGGAGCCTCTATACCTTCAGCGAGACGCGGATCTGGGAGCGGCTCCCCAACACTAATCCCGAGCGGCAGCACGCCAGCCCACGTATCAAGAGCGTAATCCTCTTCTTCGTCAATCGGAGGGCCCGTCCGCACTTTGGCAGATGCCTCAGCTATCGACATAGACAGCACGAGAGTCCCTTTTATCTCTTTTTCTTGATGAGGACGAGTTGCTTCCACCCGGCCGGGAATTACATGTTCGCTCAACACATCTAGAACACGACTCTTCTCAGCAAAATCTTCAACAGGCGAAGCTTCGCCCATCACGACCACTGAACGGTAATTCATAGAATGGTGCGCCAACGACCTAGCTACGACTAGGCCATCAACAATACTTACGGTGACACAGAGCTGCACCCCTCGACCCTCGCGGAGCAGCCGACTTGCTGCAGATCCATGAAGGTAAAGCATTTCTCCGTCTCGCGCATACAACATCGGGATTACAACTGGACCATGTGATGTCACCATTCCCACATGTGCTAGTAACCCTTCATCCAAAATTGCGTTAATGCCAGCCCGGTCATACTGAGCTCTCTCAGGCATCCGACGCACTTTGACTCTCTCAGATACCTCGTTTCCGACCTCTTCCATAGATACAAAGTACCGCGCTCAGCTAATGTTCAATGAATGAACGAGGATGCTGTCGCTCAATTTCTCCCAACCGACGAAGCGAGACTGTTGGTCGCCCCGGTGTTATCCGCCCTTGAAGATCAAGCGAGCAACGCAGACCGGACTAGAACTATCGCGAGTGAGGTAACAGAAAGTTTGCGAGGCAGCGATGTAATGCGAATGGCTGCAACCACCGAATTGGGTGGGGTTGAATCATCAATTCTTGAAATGGGCCGCGAATTCGAAGCGGTCGCCGCTAGGTGCCCATCAACAGCATGGGTGCTTTGGAACCACTTGGCAGTTTTCCACCTGTTTGTTGGAACCTTAGGACCCGAACATCACGACTTTCTGCATGAGATAGTTCAACGTGGGGAATGGGTTTGTTTTCCGGCTGGTGCTGGTAGCGGAGTGCGAGCCAGAATTGAAGGTGATGAAGCCGTTCTTAACGGTAAGGCGACTTTCGGTACAGGCGGCCGATACGCAGACCACTGCGGTGTCGTCTTCGCTGTTGTTGGTGAGGATGGTGAACCTATTAGACCCATGGATTTACGATTTTCGATTGTGCGCACTTCAACCGAGGGGCTGAAGATTGATCCAACATGGGATGGTTCTGGACTAAGAGCTTCGGCGACTGATGATTTGCACTACAGCGAGGTCCGAGTGCCTCTGAACCGCTGTGTCCCTTGGTACGGAGCAAATCGAGCTGAGTCGCTACGCACAGTGCCAGTAATTCACCATCGGTATAGAGAAGATTGGGTAGGCATTTCAGACCTTTGGCTCGGCTGGATGGCCGCAGGTTTGGTCCGTCGCTCTCTCCAAGAGGTCGCCACTACTACACGAGAACGTCGCGTAATTATGGGTGGAAAGATGGTGGAAAAACCAACTGCTCAAATAAACGTTGGGCGAGCTACCGCTCTTCTATCATCCGCTCGGGCAGCTATTCAACATGCTTGCCACGAGATAGACAACAGAATTGAAAACCAGACTGTTCCCACCGAGGCTGACTATCTTCGACAAATGTCGGTCATCTCGATGAGCGTCGAACAATTGGCAGAGGCGATGCAACTACTCGAACGTACCCAGGGGGGTAACGGACTTCGCGAAGGTGGCAGCTTCGAACGCAGGTATCGAGATTTTCGCGCTATGCCTTTACACATCAATGTTCATCAAGATCGTGTAACTCATCAGTTAGGGCGATTTGTTCTAGATATCGAGCGGGATCCCTTTTAGAAATTCACTTTCTCGGCATCTATTCGCCGCTGGATCTACTCTGTTTTAAGAATGAGTCTGATGGAGATATTTTCATATGAGTTTTGACATAGTTGTTAAAGACGGATTTGTTTTTGATGGGAGCGGTGCGCCACGAGTACGAGCCGATTTAGCAATTTCAAATGGGCGGGTCGCCGAAATTGGCCGCGTCAATCACCGTGAAGCCGATCGGGTAATTGATGGCACTGGCCTACATGTTGCGCCTGGTTTTGTGGACCTTCATACTCATTACGACGCACAAGTATTTTGGGATCCGTACTGCACTTTGTCGGGGTGGCACGGAATTACTTCAGTAGCGATTGGAAACTGTGGCTTCGGCTTTGCCCCAGTTGCACCTGATATGCGCGACTACGCAATGAAATCGATGGTCCGGGTGGAGGCAATCCCCTACGAATCGATGGCCCAAGGTATGCCTTGGGACTGGGTTACCTTTCCGGAGTATCTAGACAGCTTGGACCGAACACCTAAAGCAATGAATATCTTGCCTTATGTACCTGTGGGTCCAATGCTCTTAGAAGTCTTAGGGGTGGATGACGCTAAGGCCGGACGAATGCCAACTGATGCTGAACATGACGAGTTGGCTAAATTGCTTCGAGCTTCAATGGACGCTGGTGGTTGCGGCTGGTCAGCACAGCGCCTTCCACCAACTGGGCCAGCAGCCGTTCAAAGAGATTGGGATGGCACTCCAATGCCAACCGACATGATGAATGATGAAACAGCGAGAGTGCTCGCAGCGGTCTTAGCTGAACGAAATCAAGGCGTCATTCAGATGACTCTGACTACTGATGACATCAAACACGACCTCGCTCACCTAGAAGAAATTGCTTCCATAAGTGGCCGCCCGCTCTTACATAATGTGGTTCAGGCTTTTGAAGACAAGCCCCACGTCCATCGGCGGCAAATCGAATGGTTAGAGCGTTGCCGAGAACGCGGAATTCCTGTTTACGGTCAAGGAGTGACGAGCGACGCCGGATTTACTTTTACCCTTGAAGATTGGAATCTCTACGACGATTCGGAAGCTTGGATGGAAGCATGCATGGGAGACAAGGCAGAACGATTAGCTAAGTTCTCCGATCCTTCGCGTCGCCAAGCACTGAAAGACAACTTGCCTTCCACAGCAACAGCTCCGCTGGGGACTGTAACGATTCTGTCTCCTCGATCTGACGGCACTGAGCAATACAGAGAAATGTCGGTAGCTCAAGCCGCTGAGTTGAGCGGCAAACATGAGGTAGACGTAATGTTAGACATCGCTGTTGAAGATGGTCTGGACACCTTGTTTTTTGTAGCTCCACCGCAGGGCAACAGTGAATTACTAAAGGACATTGTCAGCTATCCCCATATGTTATTCGGAGTTTCTGACGGAGGAGCTCACACCAAGTTCCTTACCGCTGGTCGTTATCCAACAGAAACTCTTACTGAACAAGTACGGGAAAATCAGTGGATTACCTACGAAGAAGCGCATCGACGTTTATCTGCTCTACCAGCACAACTGGCGGGTTTCCGCGACAGGGGAGTCCTGCGACCAGGCTGTCCTGCAGATGTTGTTGTTTATGATCCCGAAAATCTTAAAGTTCTTCCAATGGAAGTTGTCCATGATCTTCCGGGCGGAGAATGGCGGCGGATACAAAAAGCTTCGGGTTATCGCAACGTCATAGTTAACGGACAGGTAACTATCGAAGAAGACACCCAGACCGAAACATACAGCGGGAAACTTTTGCGTCACGGCAAGTAAACAGAACTTCGAAGAGCATAAAGGCCCTGATTCAGTTGTTTAAGGCATATCGAGCAGCTGAGCAGCACTTTCAGCACGTTCTATTACGGAGTTCTTCATACGGTCCAAATCAATTTCTTCGTCCTGATCTCCTTGCTGCCCCCCTAAGTACCGCGCATAGACACCTTCCGCTATGCAAGCCAACCTCCATTGGGCAAAGGCTCGATAATAACTGATTGACCCCATTTCAAAACCCATGGCCTCGGCATATCGTTCAGCCATTTCATCTTGGTTGAGGAAACCCGGCAACCCGGTGCTCTCAGAGTCACCAACGGGATCTGTTTCTTGAGGGTCATGCCAATATCCCAGCAAGCCGCCAAGATCTGCCATTGGCTCTCCAAGGGTACAAAGTTCCCAATCCAGCACCGCTGTAACCAACCCCTGTGAGTTCACCATGCAGTTCGATAACCGATAGTCACCGTGAGCGATGGTTGTTGGATTAGCCTCGGGCATTCTCACTAGCAACTCAGAAGCCACAGCGTCCACAAGAGGCAAATCTCGTGTTCGAGAATTTTCCCATTGACTCATCCATCTTTTAACTTGCCGTTGAATGTAACCACTTCGCTTCGCAAGGTCACCCAGTCCAACCTCGTCAATATCGACTTGGTGCAACGCTACGAGATTCTCTATCAATGACTCAGACATAGTTCGTCGAGCCGAGACACTCATGGAGGAAGCGATATCAACATCTCGAACAACTATTCCGTCAACAAATCGCATCACATAAAAATCTCGACCATTAATGGTTTCGTCTTGACACAAACCAATCATTTCAGGCACTGGTACGTCGGTGTTACGAAGCGCATGCATTAATCGATGTTCTCGGGTCATGTCGTGGGCTGATGGGAGCAAAGGTCCCATTGGCGGTCTGCGCAATACAAACAAGGTTTGATCATTCTGTTCAACCGTGAAGGTCATATTCGAACGACCACCAGCGATCAGGTGGTAATCAAACGGCCCATCAACATCGGCTTGCTGACTAATCCACGACGACACTCGTTCCACATTTATTGCATCAGGGGAAGCTTCCATCACATGAGGTATCTACCAGAATTAGAGGACGCAGTGTCGACTAATCGACTCGAAACTGTGCTGGTCGGCCCTCTCGTATCGCTTGCATAGCTTCTTGGTGGTCCGCCGATCGGGTAGTAGAAACATGATCATCTTCTATTTGTTGCAGATCAGGGGAATCGCCAGCCAAGCTATTAATTGCTTTTTTAGTTAACGCAACAGCGTCCGGCGACAACTCATAAATCGACTCACAAAGCTCATTTATGCGTGCGTCGAGCTCCTTCTGCTCCACGATCTCGGTTAAATATCCGATTCGAAGAAGTTCTTGAGCGTCAACTACTTCAGCGGTCAAAAAAATGCGTTTGGTGGCTGCAGCACCAATTCGTTCAACGAAGCGTTGAAGCCCACTGGCGTAATACTGAAGTCCTATTCGGGTAGCAGGCATTCCTAGAACAATTCCCGCTGTTGCTACCCGCAGGTCACAAGCGATTGCCAGGTCAGTGCCTCCGCCATGGACGTTGCCATTCATAACCGCAACGGTCGGAGGTCGCAAAGACATCAAGGCATCACACACTTCGCCGAAACCGAACTTTGGGCGCTCACCTTGGGACAAGGCACCCAAGTGGTATCCAGAACACCACGACGGGCCTTCAGCTTCAATAGTCACTATCCGAACAGATCTATTTTTTTCGATTACGTCGAAAAGATCCATGAGGACCTCAAGGTCAGCCGGCTCCAATCGATTACGTTTTTCTGGTCGCTGAAGAAAAATCTGGGCCCTTCCCTGAGCAATCTTTAACCGTGGGACACTGCCTCGTGCATCGGTACCTGGCATCTAATCAAAAACCAATATCGATCGGCCCGCAACTCTTCCATTCTCCAGATCATCAACGGCGGTTCCAATATCGTCAATGGCATAGCGTTGGGTTACCAGTGCGTCGAGATCCAGTGTTCCATTGCGATGCCACTCAATAAATCGCGGCAAATCCTCACTAGGTTCGCAAGAACCACCAAGACTGCAAACGTAAGAACGTTCGCCCATAAACATATAGCGACTATCTAGTTCAATCGGGGTTTGCGGTACCCCTACCAACACAGCTGTTCCACCTTTTGATTGGCCAAACTCTCCGCTTCGGACCAATTCTGAAACTTGTTTCATAGTGGATGCATGACCAATGCAATCAAATGCGTAGTCAACACCGGAAACAGGTTGCCTCAGTATGTCAAATTGGCCATCTACTGGTGTTAGTGTCCGAGTGGCCTCAACAACATCCAACTCTGTCGCGTTTAGGCCATGAGTAGCGCCGAATCGTTTCGCAAAGTCGAGCTTTGCGTCATCTAGGTCGATAGCGATGATCGGACTTGCCCCCAGATGTGCTGCGGCCGCTACCGCAGATAGACCCACTCCCCCAACTCCTATGATTGCAACGCTGTCGCCTTGTTTGACTCCCGCAGTGTGCAGTACAGCCCCGGCACCTGTAATCACCGCGCACCCAATAATGCTGTCGGTCTCTCGATCAATATCGTCTGAAACTTTCACCACATACATTTCGTCGGCGATTGTGTGCGTCGCCCAAGTGAATACGTTGATAGAGGTGGCTACACGGCCGTCAGGCAACTCGAGAGCCGTAAACCCTCCTTGCCGACGAGCTTGAGTTTCATTTTTCGGGACCCAAGTAACCATGACCGTGTCTCCGGGCGCCAAGTCCGTAACCGAATCTCCTACTGCCAACACTTCACCAGTCGATTCGTGTCCAAGAACTGCTGGCGCTTGTCGTGGATTGTGGATTGTATGCAGCTGGCTGTGACATATGCCTGATGCAAATTGACGAACGACCACTTGGTGGGGCCCTGGCTCAGGGAGCCTTACATCAACGACTTCTAGTGGCTCACCCTGTTCCTGCGGGACCACTACAACACGGGCCTCAGTTGACATAATCGTTCCTTTGTGTGCTTTGGATGTCCAAATATTGTTTCCAACCACCCTGAAGGTTAGGTCGGAAGACGCAGCGGGCGCCCGTCAATATCAGGTCGACTATCGGTCGACAACCACAGTTGTGTTGGGTCAGAGTCCGCCCAAAGCTGAACTAGGCCCATTGGTCGGGCGTCAAGAGCTCCCCCAGTAGCATTATCAATCGCCCCGCTAAATATGATTTGGTTACCGTTGGAACAGGCCAGCACGGCTATTGCTTCCGCCAAAGTTCCGGAGTGCACTCCGATACGCAGCTTTCGGCACGGATCATTAATTTCACGCTGCGCACGCCATTGACCGATAATTGCGGCTTCCATAGCTGCAGAAGGGTCGTTGAAGATTGCCACGACAGGTAGTTCATGGTGAACAAGGCACGCCCCGCTCTCAGAAAAAATATTCTGCAAGAGGCTCCGAGGATCTAGGCCTTGTGGTTCATCCATGAGTTCATAATCGACGCATACATAGGTGCCTGTATCTGCTTCTCTTTGTTCATGGGCTGATGCCATCAGTTCGCTGGAGCAACTTTCGACAAGAAGGACAGGACTGCTGAAACAAAGACGTCGTTTCTATCGCCAGCAACCATATGCGCAGCCTCGCCAACGTTTGCGTACTCTGAATGGGGAACCAGTTCAAGGTACGCCTGCGCTCCCTCTTCTGAGAGCACATCACTCAGACCCCCTCGAACCAACAAAGACGGACACTTTACGTTTTTCGCTGCATCTTCTTGGCGAGGAAGGCGGTCTGCTATGGATCGCTTTCGTTTCATGAACTCTGGATCCCAGTGCCATCTATATCGACCGTCTGGCCACAGACGAACGTTCTTTGCCAGTCCATCTAAATTACGGGGTCGTTTTCGGTGCGGTTGATAATTAGATATTGCCTCAGCGACTTCCTCTAATGAAGCAAACCCATTCGGTGCTTGTCCCATAAAGTCTCTGATCTTTCTAACCCCGCCCACTTCAATTCTGGGTGCTGTGTCGACAAGAACTAATGCCTCGGCAGCTACGCGAGCTTCTCCAACTGCAGTTAATGAGGTACCGCCGCCCATAGAAGCACCCACCAAAATTGGGGGCTGCCCAAGAGAATCAACCACGCATACGAGGTCTTCAACGAGCGCATCGTTGGAGTAGTCCCCGTCTGGAGCCCAGTCGCTGTCTCCATGTCCTCGTGCATCGAGACTCACTGCCAGGTATCCAGCCTCAGCCAGTTTCTGCCCAGCTCCCTTCCAAGCATGACGAGTTTGCCCTCCTCCATGCTGCAAGATGACGAGCGGTCCGGAATCGCCGTAAACATCCGCTGCTACTTGAACTCCGCCCGAAGCGGGAATCATTTTGTGTGGCTCTGGGGCTCCTTCTAATCGAATGCCCCTCTCAGCCTGTGTCACATTAACCCCTGCCCCGGCCTTCAGCTTTAACACTTGCTTGGGCCATCCGACGTTGATCTCCGGCTGCCGCCAACGCGTCACGATTCGAGTCATCTACTTTCATGAAATGGTCACGCCAATCATCATTTGCAGTGGAATCCCAAACAAACGGAGTCTGCACGGTGGTGCGGGGTTCCCATGCGCGTTCTAGGAGATCTAAAGCAATTCCAGTTATCGCTGATTGCATTTCGATGTCACCTGGTTTACCGGTCGGATTGCCTAGCGGAAAATCGGTATACACAAACCGGCTAACGCCGCATTCTTCCACAATGTCTCGGGCGCTTCCCATGACTACGGTCGGCAAACCAGCTTCTTCGAGATGGCGAGCTACCAGACTCACGGTCTGGTGGCAGACTGGTCAGAGCGGAACAAGAATTACTGCATCAAGTTCATCTTCTTGAGCGAATTCAAGTATTTGTGGGGCATCTCTGCGGCTAGTTCGCCTGTGGCTGTAATCAGTCGGAACCCCATAGAAGCGTTCGGCTAACGAACCAATTCGTCCTTCTTCGGCAAATTCTCTGAGCCGGTTGATGGGAAGATAGCTGTCGAGGTCTTCCGTGTGGGTCGTGTCTTTATCCCAAAACAAATCCTTGTTGTATAGCCCGCCGAGAGCATCGTCACAAAGCGCAGCGTAAGGCTCTTTGGACCCAGCACCGGCGACAGACTTTTTATCCACTGTCCGTTCGAAAAAAGAAGTCGTGACTAAGCCAACTCGACATTCATTTAGAGGCTTCTGCAACGACGCGAATGGGACGTCATGGTTGTAGGCCCATTGATACGCCTGCGGGTAGCCCTGTGCGCCGTAGTAATTGCGGGACTTATCGATGTAGCTGACATGTGAACGATGAGTACGCCGATCACTGGCCATGTTTTCTCCCCTGTTAGGACAACACAACCGATGGTAGGCGCAGAAAGGGGGTCAGTGCCTTAAATACCGGACTACGGTCACGGAAAACATATCGGAGTAGGCGATGCCAGTTGATTTACCACCAAGACCACATCGCGGCTGGACTTTTGACGAAGTGCCAGTCGGAAAACAGTGGAGCACTTCTCGACGAACCGTAACTGAAACTGATCTCATGATCTACGCAACTCAATTCGGTTTCAACGAAGGTCTTTTTGTCGACGCTACGGCTGCAGAGCGAGCTGGCTATGCGGGTCGTTTAGTTCCTGGAAGTCTCGTCATGTCACTCGCTGAGGGGCTGATAATCAGTGGCGGCGCTATCGCTGGCACGGGCATTGCTTATCTCGGCGCCGAAGTTCAAGTGAAAGGACCCACGTTTGTTGGCGACACCTTGCAAGTATCGGCCGAGGTGACTGCAGCGAGACTAACCTCAAGCCAGGATCGCGGCATCGTGACTACTGAGAACCAAGTCTTCAACCAAAACGGTGATGTCGTCATGATCTATACGCCTACCCGCATGATTCGTGTTGAACATGCCAACGATTAACGAACTACTCATACTGATCGGGTATCGACATGCAAGATTTCTTCCAGTAGGGCTACTCTCCAAGTGTGGACTCATTGAATTCAAGTGCCTTAAGTCAGACCGATCTAACTGCAATTGATCGAGCATCTCGATGGGCCGCATCTTTCGTTGCCGGACGCGCTGAAACATGGGAACTTGAGCGTCGATTTGCTAAGGAAGGCTTTGAAAGCGCCGCTCAACATCAATTAACCGGGCTTCTAGTGCCCGAGGTTGACGGTGGCGAGGGAATTAGCCAACTCGGCTTAGCGCGGGTTCTTGAAGAGATTGCAGCCGTGGACTTTGCTATCGCCTTTTCGTTGGTTTGTCACAACAATCTGGCGGGCTCAGTAGCAAGAAATGCGACAGGTGATCTCCGCTCCAAAGTATTACCCGGACTTGTGGCAGGTACATCGTTGGGGGCCTTTTTGCTAACCGAGCCAGCCGTAGGTTCTGATGCAGCAGCTATATCGGTAACCGCTGCCCAAGACGGAGATGAGTGGATCCTTAACGGAGAGAAGTCGTGGGTTACCAACGGCACGGATGCTGATGTGCTTTCCGTTTACGCGCAAACTGATGAGAAGGCAGGCCACCGGGGAATAGCAACTTTTCTTGTTGACGCTCAAACTGCGGGAGTTACTAGGACACCTGCCTACGAACTCATCGGGGGCCATGGTCTTGGCGCTAACGGTATTACTTTCGAGAATTGTCGAGTCTCCAAGGAAGCTCTTTTTCTTCCACCTGGCGAGGGTTTCAAGGCCGCCATGGAAGGCATCGATTTAGCCCGTGTCTTAGTATCGGCTATGTGTTGTGGCATGCTGCGGACCGCTCTTTCTACCGCCACGAGTTACGTTCGCAACAGAGAGGCTTTCGGCGCGCGGATCGCTGACTTACAGGGTGTCCGCTTCAAACTGGCAGACGTTGCGACAAACCTTGAAGCTTCGCGATTACTGACGCAGCATGCGGTTCAATCGTTACAAGATAATCGTGATGCTTCGGTAGAAGCCGCACACGCCAAAAAGTTCTCTACTCGGGTTACCGAATCCGGCATTGCGTCTTGTATGCAAGTTATGGGAGCAAACGGGGCAAGACGCGACCACCCTCTTCCCCGACATCTAGCTGCGTCACGATTAACACACTATGTAGATGGGGCGACAGAGATACAAGACGTGGTCATTAGTCGTTCCCTATTTGATTGATATTGGAGGAGCAATGAGTTCTCATCGTTCTGGCAAAAAGACATCCGTTGACGAAGCAATTGCCGCTATCTCAGATGGGAGCCGGATATACGTCGCTCAGGGGTCGGGTTGCCCTTACGGCCTTTTGACCGCGATTGATCAGCAGAGAGAGTCATTTACCGAGCTCGAGTTTGTTTCTGCTTTTCTTCTAGAAACGCCTGCTCCTATCAACCATTTGGGTGAGCCGTTCAGATGGGTTTCATTGCAACCAACGGGGGGTATGAGGGACGTACTTAATCATCATGCATTCGGAATTATTCCAGGCCGTTATTCGGACCTTGATGGGATCTGCGCTCCTAACGGACCGCTCGCAGCAAACGTCGTTGTCTGTCAGGTCAGCCCACCGGACGCTTCTGGTTTCTGCAGCCTAGGAACTGGAGTGGGTGGACACGTCTCGCTTATCCGAGACGCACCTCTCGTGATCGGTCAAGTAAATAGTTTCATGCCCTTCGTGCACGGCGAAGGCGAGTGCCATGTAAGCGATTTTGACTTTCTTATCAATATTGATGAGCCCCTAGCTGAGCTTCAACCAGCTCCAAGTGATCCAGTTTCTTTGGCAATCGCTGAGCACATAACACCGTTCATTCCAGACGGTTCCACCCTGCAGTTCGGCATAGGCGCAGTACCTGATGCTGTTCTCTCCACATTGCAAGAACGTAAAAATTTAGGTTTGCACGGCGGAATGATCAACGATGCTTGTGTCGAATTAATTGAATGTGGCGCTGTAGACAACTTGCACAAGGGGTGTGACCTCGGGGTGTCAGTTGCAGCTGAAATTATGGGAACACGTAAGCTTTATGACTGGGTCGACCGCAATCCTTTGGTCAAAATGGCGAGCGGGTCCCATACTCACGGAATCCCTGGGATGGCATCTGTTAAGAATTTTGTCGCTTTGCAGTCGACAGTAGAAATGTCGTTGGATGGCTCAGCTAATAGTGAATTTGCGTCAGGGCGATTTATATCAGGTCCTGGTGGAGCTCCAGATTTCGCATTCGGAGCATCCATCGCTACAGGAGGGCGTTCAATAATTGCTATGCCTTCCACAGCAGCTAAGGGCACGGTCTCCAGAATCGTTCAACGTTTAGCCGACGGGGCCCCAACCACTCTCTCGAGCTATCTAGCCGATGTAGTTGTCACTGAATACGGTGCCGTGGAGCTCCGGGGCAAGACTCTTTCTGAGAGAGCCGAACTTCTTACGAGCATCGCTCACCCGGCACATCGAGATGCGCTCAGCGCACCGTAGTGAATTTGCTCTCATAGATTGAAGCCTTCAGAGACGTTTGTAGGTTGCCGTCTGGCCGCTGCTGCCGTACGCCATGCCAGTCATTCGGTGCAAATTACGAGAATTGTGCATACGCCCAATCAGTCGAGGCCCGCTGGCTAGTAAACCTCCATCAACAATGTGTTCTTGGCCTGTAACGAAGAGAGAATCATCGCTCGCAAGGAATAACGCCATGCCTGCTATATCGGAACCTTCTCCGCGCTTGGCTAGGGGTTGAATCTCAGATATGACTTCCTCAGCTTGTTCTTCATTGCCACTATGCATAAGCGGGGTGAAGATGACACCTGGGCAAATCGCGTTCACTCTTATATCTGAACCGGCAAGTTCGACAGCCGTGGTTTTTGACAAACTAACGACGGCGGCTTTTGCAGCGGAGTATGCCTGAGGGCCCGCACCTCCACCCATACCTGCGATTGATGCGGTGTTGATTATTGACCCCCCTTGTCCCTGATTCATCATGACTCTGGCTGCGTGCTTAGTCCCAAGGAAAACTGACCGCACAAGAATATTGAAAGTCGCATCCCAATCGTCAACTTCTATTTCAGTTATGGGCCCAAATGCTCCACCGATACCGGCATTGTTGAAAACCACGTCGAGACGCCCGAAAGTATCAATAGCTAGTTCTGTCATAGCTGCGACGTCATCTTCAACAGAGACATCGGTGACGGTGAAACGGACTTTGTCTTCGTATCCTTCTGCGTTTAATTCGTCAAGAACGGAGCGGCCGTTCTCTGCATTGAGGTCACCGATTATTACCGAGGCGCCTTCTAGCAAAAACCTGCGAACAGTTGCTAGGCCCATTCCACTGGCGCCACCTGTGATGATCGCTACTTTCGATTCGAGTCTTCCGCTCATCGTCTCCCCTTGCCTTAATTCAGGCTGACATTGTCGCTCAATTATGGTGCTTTGTGCTTAGGAATCGAACTACGGTCGATTTATGGATCTAGATCTAGACGGGAAAAAGGTCGTTATTACTGGTGGTTCAAAGGGCATTGGTCTCGGTTGCGCTGTTGCTCTCGCTCGAGAAGGTTGTCGTGTGCATTTAGCAGCACGGGATCAGGCAACTCTGGATCAGGCAGAATCTCAAATTCGGGAGATAGTTGAGGGGGTTGCTGTCACAAGTCATGCAGTTGATTTGTCCAGAACTCAAGACCAGCTTGCATTGGTAGCCGCTGTTGGAGATGCAGATATTTGGATCAATAACGCCGGTGCGATACCCGCTGGTGACATTTCTACTATCGATGAGAATACGTGGCGTGCTGCGTGGGATTTGAAAGTTTTCGGTTACATAAATCTATGTAGAGAGATTTATCCAAAAATGATCGAGCGGGGGCATGGTGTAATTATCAACGTCATCGGCGCTGCCGCAGTTCGCCCTCAACCCTCTTATATAGCCGGAGCGGTCGGAAACAGCGGCTTAGTTGGGCTCACCACTGCTCTTGGAAGTCGGAGCCTTAGCGATGGGGTACGAGTGATCGCAGTCAATCCAGGGCTTATCGTGACTGATCGAATGGAAGACATATTGCGTCGGGAAGCGATCGATGCACTGAACGACGAAGAGCGTTGGGCGGAACTAATTCCTGATGACCCCGCGCCCGGTTCGGTGGAACAGTGCGCAGATGTCATAACTTTCTTAGCTTCGCCTAGAGCCAGTCACATAAGTGGGACTACTTTGACAGTAGATGGAGGGGCTTCGGCTCGATAAATCGAGGGATCTACTTAACTACAGCGAGTTGGAGAACACTATGGCTACAACGATTCAACGTGAAGGTCTGCCTGCACAGGAGATGCATGAAGTCCACAGGATCACTCATGAAGGGGCAGTAGATGCCGACGGGCATATTCTTGAACCGCCTGATCTTTGGGACGAGTACCTCGAGTCTAAGTACAAGGATCGGGCGCTGAGGATTCGTCTAGACGAAGACGGTCTTGAAGAGCTCGAAATTGGGGGTGAGCGCAGCACAATGAGCCGCCGTGGTTTCCCCGCGACTTTGGGCGCAATGGGAGCAACCGACCTAGCTGACATCCAACGGAACCCTGATAGGACTTACCTTCACGAAGCACCTTTTGGGTCAATGGACCCAGCTCAAAGACTGGAGGTGATGGACGCTGAAAATCTGGATGCTGCAATTATCTATACGACTGTTGGCTTGTTATGGGAAGCCGAATTAAATGATCCCGAACTGAGCCAGGCATACACGCGTGCCTATAACCGGTGGGTTGCGGATTTTTGTCGAGATAGCGGAAACCGGCTTATCGCTTCTGCCCACCTTTCTCTAAGCGATCCTGAAGCTGCAGCGACCGAACTTCGGCGGGCTGTGAACGATGGAGCTAGGGGATGTTATGTGGCTCCTTTTACTCATGGCGCCATGCCTTTGGGACACCCGGATAATGATGTTGTTTTCGCAACAGCTCAGGAACTCGGTGTTCCTTTTGCCATACACCCAACATTTGAACCTCAATGGACTAAGGGGGGCCGCATGGGAACTTGGGAGAACGTAAAGCAGCTGCGCCTAACAGCCTCAGTCACTGCCTCCGACGGGGTTCGTCATCAATTCACAACAATGTTTGATTACGGAGTTTTTGATAAGTTCCCGGAGCTTAAAGTCCTAGTTCTGGAATCAGGCGGTGGCTGGATCGGTTACTGGTTAGACCGAATTGACGCTGTTTACGGTCATACTTTCGTCGGAACTCGGGTTCCACTTGAAATGAAGCCAAGTGAATATTTCATGCGTCAGATCTGGATTAGTTGCGATCCTGATGAACGTACTATTCCGTCATTAGCTGAGCGTTTCGGGTACGACCGCTTCATGTGGGCATCAGACTTCCCTCATGCCGACCACACTCCAGAATATGTTCACGATCTCAATCAGCTAGTTGACATGTTCCCTGAAGAACACCGGCGAGCTTTCCTCGGCGACAATGCTCGAAATCTTTTCGGAATCTAATTCGTAGCTGTCTAACAGGAGATGATCAAAACTCCTGATCGAGCTTTGGGAAAGAAATAGGTCGATTTGGGAGGCATTACAAGGCCTCTATCCGCAACGTCGAACACATCTTCAAGTTCAGCTGGTGCGAGTCGAATTGTCGCAGGACTATTTGACGTTCCAGCGCTAGACGGGCGGTAAGACAGTCGAGGATCATCAGCATCGTTTATGTCAAAGAGTTCGGGCAATAAGGCGCTGTGAACAAATTCTGAGTCCAAACCGGTGACTTCTTTGCGTTCCGCCCAATACCATTCACCGCCAAATCGAAATCTGAGGACTCCTTTATCAACTGGCTTTGTTGATTCTGATTCCGATGAGTTGCGAACATCGCACCAATTCGACAATTGATCGATCGTCTTTCTCGGGAGGAACTCGAGCTCGTCGATATCTCGATCGAAGCTCCCAATCCGGAGTTCAGAGGGAGGAACGTAAGCCACTAGAAGATGGCTGAATTTTGCTTCTCGTGCTGCCGCTACTCGATGGTGACCGTCAATTATGTAAAGCTGATCCAAGGTAAGAGCGAAGCCAGCACTAATTTCCCATAGAGACAGCTCGGTCCCATCCGTCGCAACAAAGCTCGTTACTAGAGCTGTTTGGTCTGACTCTTCTAGATTGCGAAGATCAAGGTCATCTGATCGTGAGGTGAGCACAACCGGGCTAGACATTGAATGTACTTCTCGGAAGTGGGCAGCCAACGCCTGTACGCGTCCTTGATGAACAGCTTCGTGGGGCAGCGGGTCCACGGAAGATAGGTCGATTGATCCAATGATCGACCTTTGGATTACCCCGTCCACTTGAATTTTTTGGAGAAATAGCCGTGGCTCTGACTGCGGCAGGTAGGCCCCAGCTGTGATCAGGTCATTCAGCGCAGCATTGCCCTGAGCAGCAAGTCGAACGTGCTCTGTTGGGTGTCCGTGGCTCGCTTCAGCCGACCTTGTTACGTGAAGAAAAGAATGGACATGCTTTTCGAGATGTAGTTCTCGTTCTTGACTAGTTAGTGAGTCATACGGTGGGGGAACTACAGATGGAGCCCAGCTAGCGTCTATAACGGACGCGAGGATCGGTTGGATCAAAGCATTCACCCCCTCTTGGAAGCTCGAAACTAGTCCAGGTTGCGGATAGCTGGAAACCCTAAGTGGGTCCAGGTCACGACTATCAATGAGATCGCGCCGCAAATTGATACAACGTTTCCCGGCCCAATTGATGATGCTGCCCAACCAAGGACCAACGCTCCAAGGGGCATTAGACCAAACTGGACCAACAAATAAAGGCCCATAACGCGTCCCATGATTTCTTTCGGGGTAGTGGATTGGATGAGTCCTTGATTCATCGTGATGAAAAATCCCCCTGCTAAACCCATTAGAAAAAAAAGGCCCAGCAGCAGCGCGAAAGAAGATGTCTGTCCCATACACATAACGAGAGTTGATCCACACATCATGGCTCGTTGAAACTTCCCGCCCTTTCGTTTCATATCCCCTTTGCGCATAACAATGACCGATGTGATCGATATGCCAATAGCCATAACACCCAGGAGATAAGCCATATCTCCACTGTCACGCAGTAATTCTTCTTTTACTTTGGCTTGCATAGTGACCATTACTGCCGCGTTCACACTGACTGCGGCCATTGCGAGTAACAGAAACAAAACCCTCAATCGAATATCGCTGGCTATATGACGCACGGCCGATGCTGCTTCTTGAAGAAGCTTGCGTTTATTTGACGCTTGAACCTTCGGTGTTTGTAATCGTCGCAGTACTCCGAGTGCAGCCGCGAGCATGACTACTTGTAACGCGTAGACGCCTTCGAAGCCGAAAAGATCGCCCGCGATTTTTACTAGCGGGGCAGAAAGAATCATGCTGGTGGTCATCGCTAACGCATTCAAAGCAACGGCGTTCATAAGTAAGCGGTCGGGCACTAACAGCGGAATTAGGGCCTGCCGAATGGGTTGCCCAAATGCTTGGGCGACCCCTGATAGGACAGACAAGGTGAGAACCCATCCATAAGTAAGCCTGTCCGCTCCCAACAAAACAAGCGTTGCGACCACGACCGCCAGCAGGCCCAACTGGCTGCGAAACAGCAGGGCACGCCCATCAACGCGATCTGCAAGCGCTCCAGCTTGCATAACAATGAAGGCCACAGGGATACCAAGCATGAAGACTGCCAGCCCTTGTCTTGTCTCGTTACCTCCAAGCCCATCCAACACAAGCCATCCGACAGCAAAACGTTGGGCGTTACTGACGAACATGTACACGAGATTGTTAATCCACAGGCGCCGATAATCCGGAACGGCAAGCGCGCTCTTGAGCTCTTCCTCGGTGCTCGACCGAGGAAGGTCGGCATCGCCCGTGTTAATCACCTCAGAATTCTGCTCTATTCAGGGCAGCAAAGCCCTATCGGTAAAGATCTTTCTGGAAGTTTGGTTACCTCAAATGATCTGGACGCGGATCAGCTAGCCGCCCTAAGGGGGACTGTGCCCTCAGACCTCCGTCAACCACTATTGCTTCCCCGCTCACAAAAGAGGACTCATCACTAGCAAGCCACAAAGCTGCACTGGCAATTTCGTCGGGACGACCTAATCGACCGATAGCGTGCGCACGCAAATTAACTTCCAAAGCTGTCGAATCTTCCATCATCCGCATGACTGGTGGGGTTTCGATAGTGCCAGGGCATATAGCGTTGACTCGAATACCTTGGCTCGCATGGTCCGTACTCATTGCCCTAGTGAGGTTGATCACAGCTGCCTTACTTGCGGCGTAAGCGACCGCTCCCCCATCGCCATGCAAGCCGGAAATAGAAGCCGTGTTGATAATCGAGCCACCCCCTGAACTCAACATCGCGGGAATGGCAAATTTTCCTCCTAGGAAAACCGAACGCACATTAACGCCCATTACCAAATCCCAATCATCTAGCTCTAAATCAACAACCGTCCCCGGACGCAGTGTCCCAGCGTTATTAAACATGACGTCCAATTGGCCATATTCAGAAACAGTTCTGTCGACCAAATCTTTGACTGATTCAGATACAGAAACATCAACCTCTATTGCCGTGGCATGTCCGCCTTCTTCGTTAATTTGGTTTGCAACGGCTTCTGCTTTCCTTAGTCGCATATCAGCAACAATCACCGCAGCCCCTTCTCTGGCAAAACGGATTGCACTCGCTTCACCTATGCCCGACCCACCGCCGGTCACAATGGCTATTTTGTCCTTCAAAAGCATTTACTCTCCCTGAAAGTTGAGATGGAGCGAATTTAGTAGCAGTAAGGTCATACGCGCGAGAACTAAGGACGGGAGTGAATTTTGGCAAGCCCTGAATATCATCGGATTAGAGACATCATTGCTTCGCGAAAAGTATCAAGCGATAGGCCTATCAACCTTGAAAAGTTTCGGGCCAACATGGAGGCCACTGCTCGTGATCTTCCTGCCGAAGTGTCCGGGACCATGGTCGATGCAGGAGGAGTGCCCGCTGAGATGCAAGTGATGGATGATGCGGAAACTCTTATTATTTATTTTCACGGAGGAGGGTATATCGGCGGCTCTATAGCAAGCCACCGAAACCTCACAGGAAACCTCGTTCTTCAGTCTCGATCAAAAGTGTTATCCGTTGAATACCGACTTGCACCCGAACATCCTCACCCCGCTGCCGTAGAAGATGCCGTAACCGTCTATCAGTGGGCCCTGAGCAAGGGCTACGAACCTCATAACATCGCTCTGGCTGGAGACTCTGCTGGCGGAGGGCTTACGGCTGCCTGTTTGATCGAACTCAGAAATAAAGAACTTCCAATGCCGGCTGCAGGCGTGCTCATCTCGCCTTGGCTGGATATGTCCCTGAGCGGCGAGACAATGACCACCAACGACGAAAGAGATTCATCAATTTCCGCTAACTCAATGCCTCGCACTCGCGAGCTATTCGTTTCAGATGCACAAATAAACGACCCGTTAGCGTCACCCTTAGAGGCTGATCTAGCTGGACTCCCTCCCCTGCTAATCCAAGTTGGGGATGAAGAGGTTCTGTTGTCAGACAGCGAGCGGTTTCACAAAAAGGCGACACAAGCGGGAGTCGAAACTGAATTAAGGGTGTGGCCTGAAATGTTTCATGTCTGGCACGCATGCGTTGGCTTGTTTGATGAAGCGAAGCTAGCGATTGACGAGATAGCTCAGTTCATCTGGAAGAACACCCAAGCATCGAGTCAGTAAAAGTTGCTGGCCTATATGCCTATTCGGGTGGAGTCGTCCGAATCACCCCAGCCTCAACCAAACTCATGTATTCCGACTGGGTGATCTCCGCGAGGTCAAACGCGGCATAGTCATTATGTTCGCCCATTGTTGCAGCAGGGCGACGCAAAGTCGCTGGAGTTAAAGATAGGCGAGCGGCGAATCTTGGCCATACGTGTGTACCCGCTTCAGGATGGGCGAGCGGAACGAAGAAGCTAAGGCTCGCTAACTGTGGGTCATTGACTACGTCACTAGCGTCAAACACGGCGCCCGCTGGAACACCTAATTTCTGAAGATCTTTCATCAAAGTCTTGTCATCTCGTTCTACGGTGAAAGACGAAAGTCGGTCATCAATTTCATCATGTCGACGCCATCTCTCGTCAACATCTAGGTGTCGCAAATCAGCCCATCCAGTTATGTCGCAAAGTCCATGCCAGGATCTATCGTCAACAACAGATATAGCTATCCACCGATCGTGGCCATAGCAGGGGTAAACCCCTTGAGGAGCTCGGCCCGGTCGTCGATTTCCCCATCTTTGCGGAAGCCCGTCTGTCTGCGCGGCAACGACATGCTGGCCAATCATATTTATCGCTGTTTCCGCTTGAGCTACCTCAACCGTTTGTCCCTTCAAGCCACAACATTGCCTATCAAGTAAGGCAACCAGCGTCGCGGCCGCAGCATGGAGCCCGGCAGTCGGATCGGGCCAGGCAATCCCGCATTTCCAAGGGATTTCGTCGCGGTATCCAGTTAACCAAGTGTGACCCGAATGACCATCGATTGTCGGGCCGTACGCAACCCAGTCTTTATTTGGGCCGGATCTGCCATATCCAGGCATCGTCACATAGGTCAAGTCTGGGTTGTGTTGCTTAAGAATAGTTTCGTCCAAGCCGAAGTTGGGCATAACTCTGGGAGCGAAGTTTTCGATAACAACATCTACTTTCGGGAGAATTTTCAGAAAGAAATCTCTTCCCTCTTCCTTGTCAAGCTCGACGACAGTTGAGAGTTTGTTATTGGCGTACTTGTTATGAAAGCCAGTTCTATTCCAAGGTCGCTCGCCCGCTTCGTCGCCCGGGAAAAAGTGTGTCGAGTCCACATAACTTTGCGGAACTTCGAGTGGTGTCCGAGTCCAAGGTACTTCAGCCATAAGCACCTCAGCTCCGAGATCAGCGAGAATTCGAGCTGCTAGCGGACCTGCCCATACGCGCGTCATGTCGAGCATCCGAAAGCCTGTTAGCGGACCATCTTGTAACTGATCCAATGCCTCGTTACCAGACGTCAACTTCCCATTTCTGTTCTTGATCCCGGTTTGCCACGGATGATGACTCATACGGAACGGAGGACCTGGAAGACGAACTCCATTGTCATCTAACTCCCAGAAGTCTCGATCTTGAAGGTGCGGATCCTCTAATAGGTCTTCAAGTGTCGACACTGGTGCCACAGGTAGCCGCAGTGCTTGGAACAGTTCAACCAACTGGTCTCGCTGTTGCGTTTTGAGAAAAGGAACTAATTCAGCATCAAGAAGCTGTTGATCTGTCATCACGTCATAAATGCTGTCAACGCCGTCGCGTTCCAAGAGAGTTGTTAAACCTGTTACTTCTAACAGCCGCTCCATCTGATCACTTTGACTGATCGCGAGTCCTATCCAGCCGTCGGCGCATTCGTATGCTCCGATAGGAGTTCCAGGTCCGCTGTATCGGTTTCCCATGCGATTTAAGATCGCGCCGTTATGCGTGTAGCGGAGAAGGCTGAATTGGTGCAGCGCTGCAATAACTTCTTGGTGCGAAGTTTCAACCACTTGACCTTGTCCTGTTCGGGCGCGAGTCATAAGAGCGCCAAGCGCTCCTATAAATCCGGTCACACCAGCTGCCATATGAACCAAGTCGGGGACGCCATTTAGCGGTTCTCTCTCCGGGCTACCGCTCAGCCTTAAATGTCCTGCAATTGCGGCATCAACCAGGTCAGTAGACCTCCAACTCGAATAAGGGCCCTGAGAAGCAAATGGCGAAATCCGCAAGACCACTTGTTGAGGGTTACACGGCTCGAATAAAGAGGTTAAAGGCCCCTCGCTCGAAGATTGGATGACAACATCAGCCTCCTCGGCTTCATCTATATCAACCACATGTTTCGACGCGCCAAAGAATGAGTTGGCTATTGAAGGGTGATCATCCCGGAGCACATGAACTTCGCTGCCATAGTCAGCAAAAAGCTTTCCGGCATAAGCGCCAGCTACTGAGCTGCCGATTTCCATCACGAGAAGAGACTCAAGTGCTGTGCTGCTCACGGGATAACTCCCAATTCCTTCATTTCGGTTATGCGATCCCAATCAATACCTAGTTCGTTGAGCACCAGTTCGGTATCTTGACCCAACGAGGGCGCGCCAGTTGAAACCTCCCATTTTGTAACTGAGAAATCGATAGGTGATGCAACCATTTCCACCGTCTCCGCGTCATCTGTGCTCACTTGGATCCAGCAACCAGCTGCTCGACTTTGCGGATCCGCCAACAGCTCAAGACTGGACTGTACCGGGGCCCACCAAACTCCCTTTTCATCGAAAATCTGACCCCATTCATCGCGTGCTTTCTTAAGAAAAATCGCATCCATCTCTGCAGTCAGAATCGGAGAATTCTCCATCCGAGTTTCGATTCCGGAGAAACGTTCTTCTTCGAGCCATTCTGGAGCGCCTAGAGCTTCAACAACCTGCGGCCAGTGTCGATCTCCTTCTAGACCGAGCATCCATAGCCACCTGCCATCAGAGCATTTGTAACAATTGATTAGCGGGTTCGGCTGCTCCTCGCGGCTTTTGACAATGATGTCCTCACCCGTGGTTGCGGTCACGTTATGGTCCCAACCCAACATATAAGTCCCGATTCGCATCAGAGAAGTTTCGACCAGTTGACCTTCTCCGCACTTCTCCCGATGGAACAACGCCGCAGATATGCCGGCTGCCGCTCCCAACCCGGTCACATGGTCCCCCATCCCTCCTCGCTGCACTGGAGGCACGTCTTGCCCCGAGCTCAGCGCGTGGGCAATACCTGCACGTGACCAAAAAGCGCCGATATCGTAGGCCTGTCTGTTGGCTTCTTCTCCACGAAGCGACATCCCTGTAACGCTTGCGTATATAAGTTTGGGGTAACGACCACATAATGTTTCGTGGTCCAAGCCGAGGCGCTGCAGACCCGCCGGCCTGTAATTACTAATGAAAACATCGGCAGTTTCTAAGAGAAGGTGCATTGCTTCTATTCCGGCCGCAGTGCGGAGGTCTATAGCAACGCTTCGTTTACCCCTGTTATCTAACTCGAACGGCGGGTGGCTGTCGCCCGGAAACAACCATTCGAGGCCCCTGAAAGGGTCTCCTTCATGGGGCTCAACTTTTATAACATCAGCTCCCCAATCGGCAAGAATTCCGCCACATGCAGGTCCCGCCACCCACAGTCCTAGTTCTACGACACGCACTCCTTGCATAGGCCCAGACATTTGGTCACTCTCCTCCCTGATGCGGGATCGTAGTCAGTTCTGGCCGTCTAAGGGTTTGTAACCTGTAGATGTTGATCGAACCAGCAAACTAACTGGGGTCCCTGGCACTAACGGCGAAACAACCGTCATAGATCTTGCTTCAAAGTCAGAGATCGTTTCTTGGTCTTGTAAAGGTCTAGCGGTCGCAAGGTGAATCCATTCATCGGGATCTACGGGAACGACAGGTGAGTCGGAGGAAAAAGTCACTTTGATATTTCGCTCAACAAGCGATGACAGTGGCCATAGCCAAGATTGTTCAACTGGAGACAAATCTGCAAGATACTTGTCCAAACGTCTACTGATGAAAGATGGCTGGGTGCAGACGATGGCATCAAGCTGAGCTAAACGGTCCAGCTGCTCAGGCATTGCAAGTGAGCAATGCTCAACACGGTCCTGAGTGAGCAACGGGGGTGGTGAGCCTTCAAGGGCACGCAATGTGTCGTCAAGCGTGTCGATATCCATAACGTGAACCGCTACGGGAAAGCCCTGGGCGTGGGCGTGGGCAACAAGTTTGCCGAGATCTTCGTGACCGCCTAGGTCGGGCATTATTTTCGCATGGCCGATCCGAATATTTTTGTACGTTTCGCCGAACTGCATCCCGTCCAAACGGTCTGCACCGAGCATCGCTGTGATACGAGGGCTATTGCACTCGCCAGCTATTTCAGCCAGGGCGTCTAAAGATGTTTGGTCGTTGGTATGCGTAGCGTCAGTAACCGCCACGAGACCCATCCGCTTCCAGTCTCGAAAAAGGTCCTTAGCAATTTGCTTCAGGTCGCTAAATTCAAGCCTTGGTACGCCACTAAGCAAGTCTTCTCGTTCTACCAGAATTCCGTCTGGATAGTCGCGAATCTCCAGTAGGTCAGTAGCAGCGCTATTAACGACAGCAACATGGCCTGAACGGTCATGAAGCACGGTAGGAATCCCTCGAGTCACCTCATCTAATTCGGACTTCGTTGGGTGACGTTTCTCATCCAACAAGCTCGGCTCATATCCCCATGCGCGCATCCAGCCGTTTGATCCAGCAAAATTGGATCTAACGAGGTCTAGCAAATCTGCTATCGACCTGGCATTTGACAAGTCGATTGAGCAATGGGTGGCAAGCGTGGCGAGAAGATGAAGGTGATCATCTCGCCATCCGGGTTGAACAATTTCGTTCGGCCCAAGTTCGATGATTTGATCCGCCGACTCAACGACGGAGTCAATTTCTTGAACTACTCCATCGCGCAGCAGCAAATTCGTCGCTACGGGTTGACTTGTATCAAAGGTATGGACCTTTCCTCTCACGAGGACCGAGGTCATTAGTTTCAGATACCTAGTTCTTCGAGTAGCGGAATCAAATCTCTTCTAAGCAGTTTGCCGGTTGAAGTGCGAGGCAATTCTTCCATCAAGTGAACTGCTTCAGGTCTCTTGAAAGGCGCCAATTTTTCTTTAGCGAAAGCGACAAGATCATCAGGAGTTACTCCACTTCCGTCCCGAATCACAGCTGCTGCCACAACGCGCTCGCCCCATTCTTCGGAAGCAACTCCCACTACAGCGCATTCCAGAACAGCACTATTTTCGTAGAGGACTGCTTCGACTTCGTCGGGGGAAACATTCTCTCCTCCTCGAATGATCATGTCGCCGGTTCGGCCGCCCAAGAACAAATAGTCCTCTTCGTCTAAGTAGCCAAGATCTCCTGTATGAACCCATCCCTCATCGTCGACTGTGACACGAGTTTTTTCCTCGTTGCCCCAATACCCGTCCATCGCCCGGAATGTTCGAAGTTGCACTTCTCCCAGCACTCCGGCCTCAACGGGATCGCCTTGTTCGTCAACGACCCTGACTTCGACATCGTCTAAAACCTGCCCAACGGAAGAGAGGCGTTTTAATTTAAGCGCTTGCTCTTCTTCTGTTCCCTCTACCCGATGATCATCGGGGTCAAGCACAGCCACCGTCGAGGTGGTTTCAGTTTGGCCATATGCCCCGGCAAACGAGACGTTTGAGGGGAATTCGCCTATAGCTCTGCGAATCACGGAGGGGGGCATTGGTGCAGCACCGTAGGTTATTGCTTCCATGCCACTAAATGCATCCGGCGAGAAGTTATCTGCCTCCATTACTCGGCCAAGCATTGTCGGTACCAGGAATGCATGGGTGACGGAGTGTTTTTGGACAGTGTCAATCCAGGCTGAAGCTTCGAACTGGGGAAGCAACACGACTACGCGTCCGCTGTATAGAGCGTTCAACATCGAGGTGACACCAGCTATATGGTAGAGCGGCGCTGCAAGGGCCATTCTGCCCATGTCTTCTCCCGTGGCAGCATCATTAGTTCCCATCACGTAACCCGTCATGGCGCCGTTAGTTAACTTGACGCCCTTGGGCAATGAGGTTGTACCACTCGTATAGAGGAGCGCACATAGTCCATCAGGATCAACATCTTCTGGCACCGGTAACTCAAATGCTTCATCTCGAGCTTCCGCATAGGAATCTGCTTCGTTAAGCATGAAAACATGTTCGACACTGTCGGGCCGATTCTCATCTACCAGATCGCGGTAACGACTCTCAGTGAAAAGCACTTTTACTCCACTGTCAGCCATCAGGTGAGCTGCTTCTTCAGCCCCTGCTCGAAAGTTCATCGGCACGACGGTGGCTCCCACAAATGCGGCGCCAAAGATTGCTTCAACGCACTCAACGCTATTCGTGGCGAATACTCCGACGCGGTCGCCAGCTTCCACCCCCAGCGTTGTCAGCAGTCCAGCCGTCTTGCCAACATTCTCCAGGAGTTCGCCATACGTGACTTCACGTGCTGCCCCGCCTCCGTTCTCAGTTGAAGTGTCAATTAAGATTATTTGTTCGCCAGCTATCGAGGCTGGCATGAAAAGCAACATTCCCAGGTTCACGGTATCCCCCTGTTGTCCTCCGGAATGATCGCGGATGAAAGCACCCGCGCGCCACACCAGAGCAAAGTTTCCTTTAAGTCCAGCTTCTGAACTTACGCTCTAAAGCCAGTTATTCTTGGTTTTATGGCAAAGAACATCGAATTTTGGGTAGACCCCATATGACCTTGGTGTTGGGTGACGGCCCGTTGGGTCGTCGATGAAGTCGCTTCAGAGCGCGATCTTTCAATTACTTGGCAACCAATCAGTCTTCTGTTTAAAAACGAACCAGAAGAAGGATCCCCGTACTACGAGTCCACAATGCTTACCCATAAAATGTTGCGCGTTATGGAAGCCGTAAGAGCTAGCGAAGGCGAAACGAAGGTCTTCGATTTATATTGGGAATTCGGCAGCCGAATTCATCATGACGGCGATAAAACTTTTCCGTTAGTAGATGCTTTGGAAACAGCAGGGCTGGACCCGACATATTCGGCAGCTGCAGATGATGCAAAGTGGGACACCATTATCCGCACCAAAATGGACGATGGTTTGTCGCTAGTCGGTGATGACGTCGGAACTCCAATAATTGCGTGGAATCGTCAAAGTGGCGATCGAGTCGCTCTATTCGGGCCTGTTATAACAAGAGTTCCACAGCGAGACGATGCATTGAAACTCTGGGATTCGATGATGATGCTTGGCGATATCGAAGGGTTTTGGGAACTAAAAAAGACTCGAACGGAGCGACCAGAATTCGGAAAGCGACCACAATGACCAAAAATGTCTTCAAAGATTTAAAGGTGATTGATACAGATAGTCATTGGTCCGAGCCCTATGACCTTTGGACAAGTCGCGCCCCTGCTAAGTGGCGCGATCGCGTTCCTCAGATGGAGGAGCGCGATGGGAAACGTCGCTGGTGGTTTGATGGCGATATTCCGATTGGTCTTCCGATCGCGTCCTCGGTGATCAATCCTGAGGGCGAGAAGGTCACTGGAACCGCTTTCTTTGACATGGATAACGAAGTTGTACACAGAGCGAGCTTCGACCCGGAAGCCCGAGTTGCCATGCTCGATGCTCTAGGCATTCACGCACAGATCATGTACCCAAATGTTGCCGGCTTCGGTAATCAGAATTTTCTTAAATCACCTGATGAATCGCTGCGTTTGCTCAGTGTGGAGATTTACAACGATGCGCTCGCCGAATTTCAATCCGATACTGGCGATCGGGTCTTCGGAATGGCTCTTTTGCCTTGGTGGAACGCAGATGCGGCGGTACAGGAAATAGAACGGGCCCACAAGAATGGGCTCCGGGGTGTGGTTACCTGCGCCAACCCTGAGGAAGCCGGTTTGCCCGATATGGGGACAGAACATTGGGACCCGATTTGGCAAATTTGTTCCGACCTCAAAATGCCCGTCAACTTCCACATTGGTTCGTCTAAAGGCAACATGGATTTTTTTGGTCGGGCGCCTTGGCCATCTTTCGGCGAAGAGCGGAAATTAGCTGTTGGCTCCGCAAATTTATTTATGGGGAATGCTCGAACAATTGGGAATCTTATTTACTCAGGGATACCGGAGCGCTTCCCCGAACTGAAGTTTGTATCTGTCGAAAGCGGGGTTGGATGGCTACCATTTTTCCTCGAAATTCTTGACCATCAGATGACCGAAACAGCTCCGAACGAGCTTGCCGATCTGTCTCTGCTTCCTTCAGATTATTTTCGTCGCCAATTTTATGGGTGCTTTTGGTTCGAAAGGTCAACCATCAAGCCAACGGTCGAATTTCTTGGAAACGAGTGTCTGTTATTCGAAACAGATTTCCCGCATCCCACCTGTCTTTATCCCCGAGATGATCTCCATCTTCTAGAGGCTTTCAATGGGTTACAAGACTCAGATATCAAGGCGATACTGCAGGATAACGCTGCAGATTTGTATCGCATCGATATTTCATAGCAAGCACACCTTGCCCGTTCGTTGAAAGCGATTGTCCTAGATCAAAATCGATTTATCGGTGAGTAACTTGTTTGAGATTATCGATATGAGCTCCGAGTTCGGAAGCTGCTCGCATCATTCCAAGTCTCCATGAGATAGCTCCCTGGAAGGGATTCATCACCCATATATCTATTGCTCCGGAATTAGACATTTCTTCGGTAAAACGCAAACTTCGTGTTCGGCCTTTGAAACGCATAGTCACACCTACTGACCCATCTTTCATCGTGACGGGCTCATCCATCCCTAATCCGGCGCTACGTCCCTCGATTACGGCGGTCCGTGCTTGTTGTCTCAGAATGGCGGTATTCATAACTTAGGCGACACTAATCGCCAAACGACCAATACCTTTCCATTTCGCCCATATTTCCTTCTTCATTTGGTCTTGTAGGGCTATTTTCGCTCTCTTCGATCAATGAATCGGAGAGATAGTTCGAAGAACCATGGGCTTCCAAGTAGTTTCAACTTCATGGCCAAAGAATTCGATAGTCCACTTGCCGGGATCAATGTAGTTGAAATCACTTCAATCTATTCGGGGCCGATGGCAGGCATGATGCTTGCTGAACTGGGGGCTCAAGTTACTAAGGTCGAAAGCCCTAACGGTCCCGACCCCGTTCGTTCTGCTGGTTTAGCCGGGTCTGCCGATGGGGTAAATAGCACTTTCTATTCGCTCAATAGAGGAAAACGTTTCTGTTCCATTGATGCTAAGACCTCGCGCGGCAAGGAATTACTTTTCGATCTCGTAGCCAAAGCAGATGTCTTTATCCACAACATGCGCCCTGGTAAGGCTGAGTCTTTAGGACTGGACTATGAATCTCTCTCTCTGGAGAATCCCCGAATTATTTATGGAGCGATAACGGGCCATGGACCTGAAGGACCCGAAGCGCATCTTCCGGCTTATGACTACGTCGTGCAGGCGAAACTGGGGATGGTCGACTACCAGAGAGATAAAGACGGGCGCGGCGATTTAGTTCGACAAGTAGTTGTTGATAAAACCTCAGCTAACGGTCTTGTACAAGGCGTTCTGGCAGCTCTCTATATGAGAGAGAAAACGGGGAAGGGGCAGCGAGTAGATATCCCTATGGTCGCAGCTGGGCTTGCCTTTCTCTGGCCAGACGGGCTAGCTCCCGTCCATGCCGAACTTGAACCCATGATCTCTCTTGATCAGCTACCGCCATGGTTGGAATCTGCACCGGGATCCTATTTGGTCGTGCTAGAAACCTTGGACGGAGAGATCGCCACAGGAATTCTTCTTCCCCCATGGGATGGGCTCTGTCTGGCTCTTGAACGAACGGATTGGATCACCGACGATCGCTTCACTGAACAGTTGAATCGAGTCCTCAACTTGCCTGATCTGATAGCCGAGGTGGCAGCCGAAGTGGCCAAATACTCAACAGAAGAAGTGCTGTCACGATTCGAAACCTACGATTTTGCAGCGGGGAAAGTAGTCACGAGACGAGAAATTCAGGACGATCCCACAATTCAGCACCTAGGTCTTATTTCTGAACAAGAGGCTCCCGGAGTAGGCCCAGTACGTCAACCAGCTCCAATGTGGATGTTCAGTGATGCCAAAACCGAGATAACAACAAGCTTGAACACGACGGGCGGCGATTCACTTGAGGTCCTAATGGAGATGGGTATTCCTCTAGATGAGTTACAACAACTCCAAGAAGAAGGCGTCGTTTTTGTGACTGAGAACCAAACGGGAAATGCCAATACCTAGTTCTCCAACGGATAGCGGTGAGCTTCTTACCAGCAACTACACCGAAGCAAACTTAGGAAGAGCAAGCCAATCTCCGTTCCAGTTCCAGACCAATTGCTAAAGGCAGATCTTTCGACGCTGCTAGAAGCCGTCGAAGTCTTGATGCGATCGATGAATCGATAAGAGTGAGTTGCTCTGCCATAGCAGCTGCGGCATCTTCCAGCTCCGTTGGTTCGACCACTGTGCTTACTATCCCCAGTTCGAGCGCTTCAGTAGCATCTATCTCACGACCGGTGAGGATCAGAGGCAGCGCCTGGTAGGGCCCTATTACCTGGCTAAGGCTCTGCGTTCCTCCGGCTGCTGGGAGCATGCCAAGCTTGGTTTCGGGTAATCCCATCACTGTGTTACCGGCGGCTATTCGCAGGTCGCACAACAACGCCATCTCGAGTCCTGAGCCCATGGCATAACCTCGAAGTGATGCAATCGTCGGCACAGGGAGACTCAATAGCGGCAGCCAAGGGTCTCTTTCCCATCTGATTCTCCGAGCCTCAAAGATAGAAGAAGCAGAACCAAATTCGGTGAGATCTGCTCCAGCACTGAAATGTTCCCCTTCGGATCGAAGCAAGAACGCTCGGACATCTGGATTATCTCTGACTGCACTAATAGCCTCAATCAATCCATCTCTCATATCTAAGTCATAGATATTGAGGGGCGGGTTAGAAATGATGGCGGTAGCTACTCCTTGGTCTGAAAACGAGAGAGTGACACGGTCGCTCATACTTTGTCCCCCAGAGCGGCCACAGACCTATCCAACGAAATTCGACATACCTGAGGGACATCTCTCATCGCTTGTCCAAGGGCGAGAGCGCACGCTTCCAGTCCAGCTAAGGGATCCGGGTAAGAGAAAGCAGGCGTGAGCGGACGCCCCCCCTGCCACCCCTGACCTGAGGTCGCATGCACTCCTGTACCGTAGGCAACCCAATCGCTTTCTTGGCTATTCGCACCAAACGCCGTAATTCCTAAAACCGCTATGTCCGGGTTGATAGAGCAGAGTTGATCTGGCGTGATGCCGAGGTTGGCATTGGCTCTCGGAGATAAAGAAGTAATGATCAAGTCAGCAGATCGAACTAAACGATGAAACTCTCCCCCTTCCGAGCAATAGCGAAGGTCAACATCGGCAATTTCTTTCGAACGGTTCAGTTCTTTAAACATTGGGGCTTGCCCTAAACCAGTGTCTCCGTCTCCAAAACGAAGTCCATCTGGGCGACAAGATGGCTCAATTTTGATAACCCGAGCGCCCAACCGCGCAAGAAGTTCTGTGCAGAGCGGACCAGCCCACATCGAAGTTATGTCAATGACGGTCAGAGAGCGAGAGTCAATGGTTCGGCTACAACGGCCCAAATTATTGCGGGCTTGAGCAGAAGGGGATTCTCGGTATGGCGTGACCGGAAGTCTCCAAACCTGCGCTCTTCGCGCAACTGATTCAGGGTCAGAATCTTTCTCGGCGAGGGTCGAGAATCTCCTCCATGTTTCCTTGTCGTCCGGCCCCAGATCGAGACATAGGAACCCGTTCCCCCAAGCTTCGGGTGATTGTGGTCGAGTTGGTTCATTGACCACGCGTTCTGGCATTTCGATCCAGTAATCAGCCGGCCCTACAATGTCGTTTCCTGCTCGACTCGCGATTAGAGCGGCGAGTTCTGCGCCTCTCTCGTGGAGATTCCCCGGTAACCAGTAATTAGTCATCGTCCTGAAAAGTCAGGAGGTCGCTTAGAAAAAAATGCCGCCAAACCCTCAGCACGATCGTCCGTAGCGGCCAACTGATGATTCAGGTCGCCCTCGAGCCTCAAACCATCACGTAGCGGCAGCTCGCTACCCCGATGAACGGCTTCCTTGGCCATCTGAAGCGCCAGAGGGCCGCAAGACATTAATGATTCAACGGTCGTGGCTAGTTCGACCCCGTCGCCTTGGTCTATTGAATTGAGAAGCCCCCAAAGCTGCGCTGTCATTGCATCAATTTCACTCCCTAGTAGAAGCATTGATGCTGCACGACCATGAGAGATAGCCCTAGGTAAACGTTGCGTTCCGCCCCACATTGGAAGCCGACCATTTAGTGGCTCTTTAAATGAAAAACAACTGTCTGGCGTACCAATCCGTATGTCACTAGCCAGCGCTATCTCTAAACCGCCAGAACTACAAGTACCCGACAGCAAGGCAACTACCGGTACCTTTAGCGCCGACACAGCCGTAGCTGGATCTGGGGACACCAATTGTGGCTCAAAATCCTCAGCTAGACCTGTACAAAAATCAGGGCCGTCTGATTTGAGCACCACCACTCGGATGTTGCGTTCCTCTTCAATGCGCAAACAGGCTGCATTGATTTCCGTTGCTGTGCGCGCCTCAAGGTCACCGCCAGGCATGGTCACCGTAGCTACATGACCGTCGGCTGATGTTCTAACGGTGACCGAATCAGAGCGCAGAGTAGCCCTCGCGGTTTCGTCGTCTGCCAACTAATCAGTCGGCGGATTTAGTTTTCTTAGGCTCTTGCAGCTGCATATCTTTACCATTGCACTGCAACGTAATCGCGCCCGGTTTGGTAACCAGAACTTCAATTCCAGTGTCTTCGTCTTGATAGCGCTTACCTACCTTTAGACCCTCACCGCCTTCATTGTGGGTTATGTCGCCTTCCCCGCCTTTGGTCACGATGACTTGAACACCGCCGTCGAAGTCGAGACGGTCACCTGCTTTGGTCGCCACTATGCGTACCCCCATATCGATGGAACTTTCAGAGAAAGCTACCGTAGATCAGGCCACTTTTTCCTCACACGCGAAGAACTCAGGGGGGAGAATAGGGAAATGATGACTGCGCTAATAGTTGGTGGCACGGGCCCGACAGGACCATATGTCGTAAATGGACTTATAGATCGTGGCTTTCAGGTCACTATTCTCCATACCGGCAAACACGAAACTGATCTCATTGGGCCCGAAGTAGAGCACATTCATAGCGACCCGTTTGATATCGAAAAGACTGCAGAGGACTTAGGTAACCGAACCTTTGATCTAGCGGTGGTCATGTATGGCCGGCTACGAGATTTAGCGCAGTTGCTACAGGGTAAGGTAGGTCACTTCGTCTCCATCGGAGGCGTGGGGGTATATCAAGGTTTCGCAAATCCGGACGACTTATTTCCCGTCGGACTGCCTATTCCACTCCCCCACGACTCTGATTTAGTGCACGATGACGAAGTCTTCCTGAAGCTTCGTCGAATTCGCGAAACAGAAGAGATGGTTTTTTCTGCACACCCTGACGCTATTCATCTCCGATACCCCCAGTTATACGGCCCACGCCAAATACTGCCTCGAGAGTGGCCAATAGTGCGTCGTGTTCTTGATCGTCGCCCATTCTTGATAGTCCCTGATGGAGGGCTCACGGTAAAGAGTCAAGCCTGGGTTGAAAATGCAGCGCACGCGACACTCCTAGCTGCTGATCGACCCGAGAGAGGTACTGGAAATATTTACAACGTCTCAGATGAACAGTTATTTACTATCCGTCAAATAGCAGAAATAGTTGCAGACGAACTAGGCCATCAATGGGAGATCGTGTCACTTCCACAAGAGGTTGCGCCCTCTACTCGCCCGCTGCTGACAAGTTGGTCAAGCACACACAGAGTTCTAGATATCGGGCCAACAATTAGAGATTTGGCGTATAGAGACCTGGTCAAGCCCGAAGATGCTTGGCGAAGCGCAGCTCGTTGGCTAGCCGACAACCCACTCGAACGCGGAGGTTCTGTTGAAACTCGTCTTCAAGATCCTTTCGAATACAGCAGCGAAGACAGCCAATATGCCATTTGGAATAAATACCGACAGAGCCTCGGCCAAGTCAATTGGTCCGTTGAACCAGGCTTTTCGGCAGCCTACGTTGGGCGCATTCCAAACCCGGCATCTGATTAACCCAAAACCCCGCTTTGCCGCAGACGTCCAATTTCGTCAGCACCCAGGCCAAGCAATGAGGACAGAATTTGGTCAGTGTGCTGACCTAACGTCGGCGCCGGAGACATAACTCCATTTTTGCAGTCGCGAAGCAGCCATGGAATGCCGGTGTGTGCCAAAGTCCCCACTACTGGGTGGTTTAGTCGCTCAATAAAACCCCTGTCGTTGAGGTGGGGGTCACTTTCCAAGGATCGCGCATCGAGTGAAGGCATCGCTGGTATCCCTTCACCTTGGAGTAGGCGGGTTACCTCCCATTGGTCATGCCCTATGGTCCAGGCTTCTATACGAGCATCGAGTTCATCTTCCCATTTTTTCCTTAACGCTTGAGAGGCATACTTTGAATCTTGAAGGTCTAAAAGAGCCGCCAAACTTCGCCACTGTTCTTCTGTTGCGCAGCTAATGGCTACCCAATTATCTTCTCCTTGACATCGGTAAAGGTTGTGCGGCGCCATAATCGGGTCTCGGTTGCCAGAGAAGTCTGGTTGCTGACCAGTTAGAACTTGTTGGGTCCAACCTTCAACAGTGCTTGAAGCCGTCGCTTCCCACAACGATGTATCTATGAATTGACCTTCACCTGTTCGGCGGCGAGCGATTAACGCAGCGATCAACAGGTGGGCAGTGACAATACCTGCCGCCGGATCGCCAAGAGAGACCCCTACTTCTTCCGGTTTTCCACCTTCGTATCCAGTCATAGAGGAGAGCCCAGATAGTGGGGCGGTTGTGGGGCCATACCCTAGATAGTCTCTATACGGACCGAAATTTCCATAGCCGCTTATTACCCCAACGATCACGTCCGGTCGTATCTCCACAAGATCGCTGTAGCCAAGACCAAATTTTTCCATCACCCCGGTTGCATAGTTGGAGACAACTAGGTCGCAGTTAGTCGCGATTCTCTTGGCTACCGCTCGACCATCCGAAGTGGACAAATCTAAGGTCACGCTTTTCTTACCTTGCCCCCACTGATTGAAATAGCCGTTGCTGTCAACGGAAGCTTCATGGTTAACCGAAAAAAGTGGCAACCGACGTCCTAAGTCCGGCGCTTGTCTCGATTCAACTTTTATGACCTCTGCGCCCAGGTGAGCTAAATGCATCGTGCAAAAGGGACCGGCCCAGACCCAGGTAAAGTCCGCAACGGTAACCCCCTCCAGCGGCCGAGAACGTGACTTTTCGATAGCTCCGCTAAGGGATCTGCTTTGAGTAAATACCGCTTCTTGGTGTTGACCTAAGGCCGGAGCGGGTTCACGTACGGACCACCAAGGCTTGGATAACCTTGCCACGGGGCCGGGAAGTCTAATTTTACCGAGACCCGGTTGGTCTACCTCGACGATAAATCCCCGTTCACGTAAATGAGGGTCGTTGAGCATTTGCTCGATCGTGTTGACCGGAGCAAAACCGATTCGCTTTCCTTGCCCTAAATGAAACAGGTCCATCACTTCTTGCGGCGCTGCCCATTCCCCAAGCCACAAATGGAGTAAATCTTCCGCGTCCGCTCGGCCCGCTTGAGTGTCGAAGATCTCCATTTCAGACCACTCTGGGAAGCCCATAACTTCCTTGAGTCGTGTCCACTGATCATCTTCCACGCAAACTATAAAGATGCGGCCATCAGCAACTTCGAAGATGCGCCAAGGGTTTAAGATGCGACTCCCGGTTCTACCCGGTATTTCGTTCAAGTAACTCCAACTGATAAATCCTGCTTCGAGCATGCTTGAGATATACGACATCCCAGCTAAATCAAGATGTTCTCCTTCACCAGTGCACAAAGCTCGATCTAGAGCTCCTAAAGCGATAGTCGCTGCTGCGAAGCCGATCTGGAAAGCGGCTTGTTGCCCTGCTGGTTTAAGCGGTGGGAGATCCGATTGGTCTGAGCAGCCGGGTGTCAGCCAGCCCCAACCTCCACCATGGATGAGCTGCAGATCTTCCGCTGTCCATCGTGAATATGGACCGGATCGACCGAAGGGCGTTACCGAAACAGTTACCAATGATGGGTGCTGTCTCGCTAGGTCGTCTTCATGTAAACCGACTGAATTTGCTACATCAGGCGCTAAATCATGGAGAAGCAGGTCAGCTTCTTGGAGCAATTCGTGGAGACGTGCTATGTCCGAAGATTTAGTGAGGTCAACCACAACGCTGCGTTTGTTGATGTTTAGGTGAATAAAGAGTCCACTTTGCGAAGCATCTGGCTCTTTTGGAAATGGACCTCTTTGCCGAGCGCGATCTCCTTGAGGCGGTTCAAGTTTGACTACGTCCGCCCCCAAATCGGCAATTAAACGCGTAGCCCATGGCACCGCGATCATTTGCCCAACTTCTACTACCCGTATGCCTTCCAGCCCTTGCATATCCCCTTGAAACCTCTACTTGTACATCCTCAGAGTAAGCATGCCTCATCAAACTGATTTATGCACAAGGTGACACCCCACCCTCAGATGTGCTCCACTGTCTAGACCAGCCCGAGGGGGAACGATGGAAAACCGCACATACGCCGAACGTCACGAAGCGGCGCTCGGAATTTTTGATGGATTTATGGGAGGAACAGTCGCTGAGCCTGAACGTGGCGCCCGGTCTTTCATCCGGCAACACGGGGCGTTGGGAAGCTTCGCCTTTGATGTGGTCATGGGGGATGTGTGGGCTCGACCTCAGCTAAGTCGTCGAGACCGAAGCCTTATCGTTATCTCAGTCTTAGCAACGATTGGCAGCACTGAAGAATTGTCTTTACACACACAGGTCGGGCTCAACAATGGCCTGACGAGGACCGAAATCGAAGAGCTAGTCATTCATGTCGCGGCATATGCAGGGTTTCCCATGGCCATGCAAGCAAATCGAGTTGTGGCCGACCGTTTCTGTCAAATAGACGGAGTTGATCGTCTGCCGGAACGGACTGGCGCCGAAACACTCGATGATGCTGAACGACGTGACCGGGCTCACGATGTCAGGAAATCGCTGACAGGCGGTCGATGCGCCGACACGGTTGAGGCCGATTATCAAGCGATGGTTGACCACCTAGGAGATGTGGGCGTCATTGCTTATCACTGGGCCTTCGGAGATTTATGGTCGAGAGATCAATTAAGTCGCCGGGATCGCAGTCTTGTAGTGATCGCGATCCTCACTGTCCTGAGCCGCATCGATGAACTCGCATTTCATGTTCCAGCCGGCCTTAATCACGGCTTAGGTCGGGATGAGATCGAAGAGGTGATGGTCCAAATGACCATTTATGGTGGAATTCCGAGGGCAGTTGAAGGTATCCAAGCCGTCCGAAAAGCATTTGAAAAAATCGACGCGCGGGAGTCTTAAATTCTGACCGTTATCCAAAGTTACCGAATCGAGATTGAGCATCTGCCGTTCTAATCGCGCGACTTGATGCATCACCGTCGAATTCCGATAGGTCACCCATTCGACTTACTTGGCTATAGCCCCGCATCTGATACTTGGACATTTGGAGAGACATCGCAGGGAGAGAAAGGATCCGCGCCGTCCAACGACTAACAGCGTTGTCAAGTTCATTTTCGTCTGGAACTGCTTCATGCACCAGACCCCATTCTGCAGCTTTGACCCCATCAATTCGTTCTGAAGTCATGATCATCTGTCGAGCACGAGAAGCGCCTATCTCATGGATCAATCTGGGTGTGGCACCCCACGGGAGAGGCACACCTAGTTCAACTTCCGGTACATAAAAGAGCGCATCAACAGTAGAGATCCGAAAATCGCATGACGCGGCGAAACAACAACCGCCCCCTATTGCGTGTCCATGGATTCGACCAATAGTTACTACTTCGCAGTCTTCAATTGCTCTTGCTGCGCGGCGACCCAATTGCCCTAAATATCGAGCCTCGAGGTCGTTTGTTGGCTCTGGTAACTGTTCCTTTCGATCAGCTCCAGCACAGAACGACTTGCCTCTTCCACCTAGAACAGCCACCCGGTATTCCGACTGGCTATTCAGCGCTATAAATAAGTCACCAACTTCTTTGACCATCTGTTGGTTGTGCGCATTACGGAATTCAGGTCGGTTAAACCAAATACGAACTATGTCCCCATCAGGTTCCACCTGGAGTGTCTCAAGGTTGAGTTGAAAAGCCATATCCACAGTCTCGCTGAAAGTTTCGATCAAGGTAGGCGGGAACTTAGATTCTTCTGCTTAGGTGCCGCCCCAGATTTTCTGGTTTATTGGTGCTTTTTTCGCTTTGTAGCGAATAGTGGCGCAGAGTAACCCAAAGCCGCTATCGCAGCAGCGAAGACAAATGTTGCCCGCAGCCTGCCAAGAGATAAGTCAGCTCCGGCAAAAGCCAGCATTGACTGAATACCGAGGATCATGCCCATCCACATCACTGTTTGGTTCATTCCGTTAGCGATGCCTAGATCCGAGTCCTCAACAGAGTTAGCCACCATCGTCTGGTAAGCCGGAGATCCGATACCCGCGGAAACGCCCGAAAGAACAAGACCGATCAAGATGAACACCAGTCCGTAGTTCGCCGGGTTACTGCCATAGGCGAACGCCAGCATCGAGCAGATCATCGCCGTCGAACCTATAACCATCGGCAGACGCATCCCAGCCTTCGTGACCAAGGTGCCGCCAAGCGGAGAAGCAATCGCAAAAACCCCTGGTCTGGGAACCATCAAGAGAGCTGCTGCGCCAACTGAATAGCCGTAAGGTCCCTGAAGAACACTCGGTATAACTACGAAGGCGCCCATATAGGCGAACTGGCTACAAGCGGCCGAACCCAAGGGCAATGCGAAAGTGGGCTTTGTGAACAGCCGGACATCTAGAAGTGGTCTGGCGACTCTCTTTTCCCACAGGACAAAAATCACGTAGAGAGGAATGCTGCTCGCAAAAAGGAACAGAATGGGTAGGTCCGTAATCACGGATTCTCCAGCTCGCGAAACCTGCGGTATTCGCGTTATGGCAAGAAGCACTAGCAATGTGGCCGCTGCAAGGAAAAAGGCACCAAGCCAATCAATCGACGCTCGTTGTCCTCTAGGAATTGGTTTCACAACAAAAACCGCTAGGACCGTTGCGATGCCTCCTATGACACCAAAAATCGCGAAGATCGACCTCCACCCAAGGATGTCAAGGAGTGGCCCTCCAACAACAACCCCAATAGTGGGTGCTCCGGTCATTGCGAATTGGAACCACCCAACAGCTCGTGCCCTCTCTTCGGCACCAAAGGCATGCATTAAAAGTGCCATACCATTTGGCATCAGGAGCGCTCCACTCATCCCGAAGAGAACGCGGACCGCAATAAATGACCCGATATTCCAGACCCAGTAATTGGCAACCATGGTCACAGTCATTCCGATCAACCCGGCGATGAAACTATTCCTGTGGCCATATGTATCGCCGAGCTTGCCACCTGCGGGCGTACCAACTGCCATGGCGAGCATTAGGCCAGTAAGGACCCAACCAGCAGTAGCTGTTGTTGTATTCAGGTCTTCGGCGATTGTTGGAAGCGCTGCGGTCACTAGAGTCATCAACGAACCAAAACCAAGAACAGATAGTCCTATAACCCACAAGAGAAGCCAACGGTAACCGACTCGCTTGTGTTCTTGGTTTTCGCCAATATTTTGAGGCTCAATCCGCCAAACACTGGGCTCGACGGCTGATGGGGCAATGCTCACTACGCTTAATTATGTAGGTATGACGCACCTTTTCTACATAATCTTAGATTTTTGCATTTTCTTAGAATCTAATCTTTTCACCTTGTGAGGCGTTGATCCTCAAGCATCGCTCGTGATTGACTGACAGCAATTTCGCCCATTTCCGGGTGAGTTAGAATCCAAAATTTCTCATTCAGCACTGCGTCTAAAACCATTGGCCCCACTTCAGCTGGGTCCATTCCGTTGGCCAAAGTTCTAGTCAAGAATTCCCAGAACTTCTGTCCCTGTTCGGAATCGATATGGTTTGCCGCATCATGAGGGTCACGGTTCCGTTCGCTATCAACGATCTGAGTGTTAATCGGACCAGGACAAAGCACAGAAGCACGTACTTTTGACTCTCGCCACCGAAGGTCCCGTTCCAGCGATGCCATCAAAGCAACCACTCCATGTTTGGCCACGTTGTAAGCACCTAAGGAAGCCCCCGCGTATAGGCCTGCCATAGAAGCGGTCGAATTTATGTGACCCTCACCTTGCTCTTCGATCAAAGGTAGAAAAGTCTCCACTCCATAAATCGGGCCCCACAAATCGATATCCAGAGTCCATTTCCAGTCTGCTATCGATGTGTTACCCACCGGCGCCCCAATTCCTACTCCGGCGTTATTGCACAGCACATGGACAGCGCCGAACTCTTTAAGAGTTGCTTCAGCGAGTGCTTGGACTTCATCAAGTTTGGACACATCGGTACGGACTCCGATCGCGCTGTGGCCGTCGTCGGAAAGTTTGCGGGCAGCTGCCTCTAAAGCGGATTCCTCGATATCCGCCATGACGACTTTCATGCCCGCGTCCGCGAACGTCCTAGCCATCGCTAGACCCATCCCGCTAGCAGCACCAGTAACAACAGCCACTTTGCCATCTACATCCATGCAGAACGCCCCCTTTATTTGATTTGTCTCATGACACTCTTACGAGAAATCGATAACGGTTCTAGCGCCAACTCGCTGACGCATCTGTTCGTAACCTTCGTTGATTTGGTCTAGATGGATATGGCTAGAAATCATTTCATCAAGCATGAGACGGCCATCCAGGTACATATCTACGTAGCGAGGCATATCTACTCGAAATGAGTTTGACCCCATCATTGAACCTTGAAGTCGCTTCTCCATCATGAAAACTTCATAGCCTGGGATCTCAATTTTTTCTCCAAAGGGCATCATGCCAACGATGACTGTCGTTCCACCCAACTTCGAAGCAGCCCAAGCTTGCTCACAGGTTGCTTTCAACCCAATACATTCAAACGCGTAGTCAACTCCGCCTTTTGTCATTTCATGAATCGCCGCAACAGCATCAGTTTCCGCTCCATTCACGGTGTCTGTAGCACCAACGGATCGAGCGGTTTCTAACTTGTCCGGAGTGACATCAACGGAGATAATCCGACCGGCTCCAGCTATGCGGGCGCCTTGAACGGCAGAAAGGCCGATGCCTCCAGCTCCGAAAACAGCGACAGTCGAACCCGGTTCGATTTTTGCCGTCTTGAACACAGCTCCTACGCCTGTGGTGACACCGCATCCAATTAACGCCGCACGATCTAACGGCATGTCTTCGCGGACAGCGACAACTGCATTCTGGTGGACCAACATTTCTTCGGCAAAGCCACCTAGCCGAGCGAATTGCGCGACCTCAGTGCCATCTGCTTTTGTCAATCTCGGAGTCGTATCACCTGGTCTGCTCACAGCGGAGTTATTTCGGCAAAGGTTTGGACGTCCCGTCAAACACAAGTTGCAATTACCGCAAAACACCGACAGACAAGTAATGACATGGTCGCCGGGTTTGACGTAGGACACATCAGCCCCGACGGCTTGAACAATCCCGGCGCTTTCGTGACCCATTACCGCCGGCAACTGAGTTTGCCAAGCAGCATCCATAAAATGCAGGTCGCTGTGACACAACCCAGCATTAACGACTTGAAGTAGAACTTCATTTGGTCCAGGTTTGTCTATGGAGATGTCTTCAATCTCTAGTTCACCTGGAATCTGATTTAGAACGGCGGCTTTCATAACCCCTGTCCCCTCTCGAAAGTGTGAAAGGGATCGTAGTCAAACGAAGCCCTTCTGTCATAAGCGTCTGCTCGCTATAAGAAATATCGCCCACCAGAGCTGAACTCGAAACAGTTTTTTAACTCTAACTATCAGCCGATCTGCGCATTGCAAGAACTTCTCCGTGTCTTGTAATCCATACCCCTAGCAAGAGCAAACCACTCACCGCCATAGCCACAACGGCGGATGAGGCCCCAAGCTGTTCAGCTATCTCACCAAGCAAAAACGTTCCTACCGGTAGAGCTCCGATAGCCATACTCAAGAGACCCATCGCACGGCCTCTCATATCAGCGCCCACAACGGTAAGAACAAGTGTCGACTGGGTAGCGCCGAAAAAACCTGAGCCGATAGCTGCTACAAACAACGCGCTTGCCGCCATAAAAACAGAACTGCTGGTTGCGAACGGAACAAGCATCACCATGCCAAATGCCACACCACAGATATAGACCAGTCCGCGACGATCAGGCTCCCACAGCCCGATAATAAATGACCCAGCCATCATTCCGAACCCGGTCATCGCTGCTATCAACCCAATCTGACTTGGAGTCGCTCCAATTCGGTCACCGATTCTTTGGACTGCCGGAAAATATGAAAACAAGAAAAAGTTAGCTATGAAGGTGATGCCAAGAATACTGCGCAACCCGCTATTCGTTCGAGCTAGCAATAAACCTTCTTTCAACTCGGCCAATGTCGACGAATTAGAACGCGAAGGCCGCTTGACGGAGTTATCCCTAGGCACCCAGTGAAGACACACAAGTCCAACCAAGAGGAGGGCTGCAACAACAAAAAAAGCTTCGCCGATACCGAATCTTTGAGCGACACTTCCGCCGATGAGATTTCCCACGGCTACTCCACTAGCAAGGGTAAAAGCCTCATAGGCCATCGCGTTATCGACCCTGTCAGTGCCCACTAGTTCAAACACCAAAGCTCGCCGACTCGTCATGTCACCCACCCAGCCGATACCAGACGCCAAAAGAAACGGGTAAATCATCCAAACTGACAATCGATCACTGGACTCCAAAGAACCAACAAGCAGGACCATGGGTATAAGCAGGGCTAATTGCCACTGAACCGTTCGTAACCGATCAAATCGGTCTGCGAATACCCCACCTAGGGCACCTCCTAACAACAACGGAGCCCACATTGTTGTTCCTGTCAGCTGGACCATTCGCGGGGAGTCGGTCACCTCGTTAATCCAAAACGCTGACAAAAACGCTATTCCCCATCTAGCCCAATGCCAGCACATCCCAGCAAATAGAAGCGGAAGAAAACCTTTTACGGACACAGCACTTCGATCTCGACGCGAACCTGTCAAGGCACTCCGGCTTTGCTTCATCGCCGGAGCCTAGGTTTCACTGGCAGAGAATGCTCGCCCCTCTTCGAAACCGCCTACGATCTTTGAGATGACGGCAACCTTAAGGGTGTGCGTAATACCCGGAGACGGTGCAGCACCCGAAGCAATGCAAGCTTCTTTGCGTGTTCTTCATTGCCTAGAACTCCCCATAAATTGGGATCTCATGCCGGAAGGAACTGCCCTTTCAGCTATGGGCCTCGAGGAGCGAGAACAACTATTCGAGGACCGCATTGATGCCGCAGATACCGTTCTGTTCGGTGCTACTGACGGAACTTCGCCTGGGGCTAGATACATGCGTTGGGGAAAGTTGACCTTTGCAAATGTCCGGCCTATCCGCTGGCAGCCAGGCTTCAACTCAGCATTACGAAAACCCGAGGGCATCGACTACGTCATCGTCAGGGAAAATTTAGAAGACATGTACGTCGGCATCATGGGAGACGCCCAGGACTTACTTGATGCAGGTTTATCCGATGCTCGGTCCCGTCTCCCACAGCACGCAGCAGATGGGAGGTTCGCTGCAAAAATCGTCACGCGACCCGGAACCGAACAAGTGGCAAAATTTGCTTGTGACTTAGCGTTACGGCGTTCAGGGAGGTTGACTGTCTCGGCTAAAACCAACATGCTGCCAGCAACCGACAGATGGTTTTGCGAAATCGCCAAAGAGGTAAGTCAGGATTATCCAGGTGTTCATTTCGAAGAATTCATCGTGGACGATATGGCTCATCGTCTGGTGGTGAAACCAGATGAGCTTGACGTCCTTTTGCTTCCGAACCTTTACGGGGACATTTTGTCAGATCTCGGCGCTGGGACAATCGGTGGTCTAGGCCTGGCTCCTTCCGGGTGTTACGGAAATGATTTCGCTTATTTCGAATCAGCTCATGGAACTGCGCCGGACATTGCAGGTATGGGGCTGATCAACCCCACGGCGACTCTATTGTCAGCAGCAATGATGCTCCGCTACTTAAACTTGACTGAAGCAGCGAACCGCTTGGAAACTGCCATTGCAGAGGTATATCTTGCTGGCTCTGATCTCACCCCAGATCAGGGCGGAAACGCCGCCACGGAAGCATTTGCTGACGCTGTGATTGGAGAACTATGACCGACTCTAATGAGCATTCACCTCGAGGGATTCCCGAGGATCTTCCCAGTGAAGACCAGCCTGATGGACCCGTCAGCTTCTACATAGATCAGCTTCGCCCTTGGGGAGTCAGCGCCTACGCCGCTGCTGGAATGTCACTTGAAGATGCGAAGACGGTTGTAGACAACCAGCTGTGGTCGGATCTGCGAGGAGTCGACACACACGGGTTCCAAAGGGTGAGTTGGTACATCAACTGGTTTCGGGATGGCTCTACCGACCCTAAAGCCCAACTCAAAATTGTTAACGAAACACCTGCTGTTGTGGTGGCAGACGGGAACCATGGCTTAGGTCAGCTCGTTATCACTCGCTTCATGGAACACCTCATTGAAGTTGCCTCTGACAGTGGAATGGTCGCCGGAGTTATCAGAAACTCTAACGACTGGGGATGCGGGGCTAATTACCCATACAAGGCTGCTGAAGCGGGTTTCGTTTGCTTTGGAACAACAACCAGTGTGCCTAATCTCGCTCCATTCGGAAGCCGGCGTAAGTTATTTGGAAACAACCCGATTGTTTGGACATTTCCGCGCAAAAACAAACCACCGATCGTTCTCGATATGGCAATGACTCCAGTCGCTCTTGGCAAAGTGCTTCGAGCCCGCTCGGAGGGAACTGAGATTCCTGAGTCGTGGGGTTTTCTCGACCGAGATGGAAATCCAACCGTAGATCCCGATGTTGCTATGAAAGGGATAGTGCCTGCGATCGGAGGATACAAAGGCATTGGAATGATCACCGCCTCCAATATTCTGGCTGGAATTCTGTCGGGATCAGCTCATACGGAAGATGTTGCGGTCGGTCACCGGGGCCAATTCTTCTTGTTGATGGACCCTGCCATCTTCAGAGATAGCGAGGACTATTACGACGACATCGAAAGCATGGTAAATCAAATTCGAGCCGCAGGAGACGAGGACGTTCTTCCGGGGCAGAAAGTTTACTTACCCGGCGAAATAGAACAACAAACCATGGAGCGAAGGGCTGAAGAGGGCATCGTCGCCTATCCAGGCTCAGTCGTCAGGGCACTTCGTCAGGTTGGAGAAGACGTTGGAGTTACGTTTGATTGCGAAGTAGCCAAGTAGCCCGATACACAATTCTCAATCTTGCTTCGCTCGTTGGTGAGCCGGCAGCGGAAGTTCAATTGGGGCGAGCAAGCTCATATCAATATCAAGAAGTGTTGGTCCCTGTCGTTCTAACGCTCTAGCTAACGCAGGTTCGAATTGATCAACACCTTCTACTCGCTCAGCGTCAACACCCATACCCTTTGCAACCGTCACGAAATCAACTCTGGATAGCTCCGTTCCATGCTTGTGGCCGAGAACGCTGTCTTGAATCATTCTCAGAATGTTGTATCCGGAGTCATTGAAGACAAGAGCTACCACTGGAATTTGGTGTTCGGAGCAAGCAGATAACTCTCCGATTGAAAGCTGAAGACCACCATCTCCCTGAACTAGCAATGCATGGCTACCGGTTCCAAGTGCCGCGCCCATAGCAAGTGGCAGGCCTGGTCCTATTGCGACTGCTGCGGGTCGAATTGAGGTTCTACTCTGCACGATAGGCAAAAGCCGGTTACCCCAGGTGTAATTCGGCACAGTCGAATCCCGAACCACCGGACATCCATCCGGTAGCAATTTTCGAATAATCGAAACAATCTGAGCATGGTCGGCTCCTATTTCGCCTCGGATAGCTTCTTCATCTGCAGCCTTAATCTTCCGACAACGGTCTACAAACTGAGCGTCCACGCTTCCCTGGCCGATTCGTTCAAGTACTCCCTGCAACGAAAGTTTGGCGTCTCCAACAACGGCCACAGCAGCCGGATAGTTGCGTCCAATTACCTCAGGGTCAATGTCTACATGAATCAGATTGTCCGGCATTGGCAACTGCCAAACCCGTGTCGCGTAGTTTTGAAAGCGAGTACCAACGGCGAAGACGACATCCGCTTCTTCAAAAATTTCAATTCCAATTCGTCTGTCTGTTCTAAAGCCAAGGCTTAGTTCGTGCATTTCAGATATGGCACCCCGCCCTTCTATTGTCGTAACGACGGGAGCTCCTAGACGCTCTGCAAGGGTTGTAAGTTCATCACTGGCGCCGGAAATATTCACACCGCCACCAGCCCAAATTACAGGCCTCTCAGCCCTTTGAAGAAGATCTGCTGCTTGGTCCAACAAACTGTCCTCGGGAGCCAACCGAGTAGCCGGTGACGAGGCAGCTATTTCCATCTCGACTTTTTGGTACTGAAGATCGATGGGAATCTCTACGGCTCCAGGTTGCGGCCGACCTCGTCCAATGTCCGCGACAACCGTCACTATGTCTTTGCTTATGTCTTCGGTATATCGAACTGAAGCAACTGATCTACATACGGTTCTAAGCATCTCGGGTTGTTTTTCGTATTCATGCAAAAACCCCTTACCTTTGCCCCGGAATCTGGACTCAATTTGGCCTGTAATCATCAGAAGTTGCGACGAGACAAAAGCTGCTTCGTATATCCCAGGCACCGCGTTTAGAGCTCCTGGTCCAGTGGACGTGAGGATCACGCCCAGCTTGCCAGTTACCCGCGAATAAGCATCTGCTGCGTGGGCTGCCGCTTGCTCATGGCGAACATTTGTAACTTCGATTTCTGGGTGAAGTGAAAGAGCATCGTAAATCGGCAGATTATGAACGCTTACAATCCCAAAAACTCGTCTCACACCAATTGAATAAAGAGTCTCGGCGACGGCTTGGCCGCCCGTAATCATGGCCATACGGGCACCGTAGCTTCCACGAGGAACTTTTGACAGCAACCATTCATATAGGTTTCACACAGGTTGTCGATTCTGAAAAGAACCCAGGAACCTTGTAGCCCACCCCACTTCCATTTCAAGCTCAATCAAGTCATTGACTGTCATTCGGCGTAGGCTAACTTTCTCTATGTCAGCGGAGCTCTCAGTCATTGAATCTCGAATTCGTCACGCGGGAAAGCTCGCAAATATTGATAGCGATTTAGTTGAGCTGATTGCCAAACCTATTCGTGTGCTCGAGATGAGCTTGATTCTCGAGCATGACGATGGTCGACGGTCGCTGTTTCCAGCATGGCGAGCCCACCATTCAGATGTCTTAGCAGTCGATGGCATGAAGGGTGGATTTCGAATCGCGCCCGATGTTGATCGCGATGAAACAGTGGCTCTTTCGGCTGGCATGACGCTTAAAACTGCCCTTGTTGGCCTTCCTCTTGGAGGCGCAAAAGGTGGAATTTGCGCCGACCCTGCGACACTCACGTCTCGCGAGATAGATCGCTTGGTCCGGCTTTATGCACGGGAGCTGAACCCTCATCTTGGTGAGACAGGCAACCTGACCGACATCCCAGCCCCAGATCTCAATACAAACCCGCATCACATGGCAATCTTCGCAGATGAAATCTCGCGTATTCGTGGAGGCTTAGTGGCCGGATGTGTAACAGGAAAGCCCGTGGAACTTGGCGGTCTCCCAGGTCGCCTATCTTCTACGGGGTTTGGAGTCGCGGCACTAGCTGAGCTAGCTGCAGGTAGCTTGAATGGGCTTTTCGTAGCCCAAGAAGGCTTTGGAAACGTAGGGCGCCATGCCGCTAGGACGGCATACGAGCGAGGTGCCGTCTATATAGCTATCTTCGACATCGGTCTCGGCGGTTGTTTGTATTCTCCCACAGGCATCAGCATTCCAGATCTCATACCGATAGTCGATGAACATGGTTCGCAAGCCTTCGAGATTTACGCCGATCGGCATGATGCGCAATTCGGCGATTTTTCTTGGAGAGACGAGCAGCTATCTAGGGGCGGAAAAATTGATCTCTTCCTACCCTGCGCTGCGTCGCAAACAGTTACAGCTCAAGCCGCTGAGAAGATGGTGGCCTTAGGCCTGAAGTACGTTTCCGAGGGCGCTAACAACCCCACGAGCCCTGATGCTGATAGGGCCTTTTTGGCCGGTGGCGTGACGGTTATTCCAGATGTTCTAGCTAATGCTGGTGGCGTTGCTGGCTCCTACATGGAGATGAGCAAAGCGGCTTCTATGTCAATTCCAACCGAACATGAAACCCTAGAAGCAGTGCGTGGCATCTTGACCACAGCCTGGGACCATGTAGTCAATGCGTGCGACAGTTATGACACAAAAAGCCTGCGACTTGCCGGGGATGCCTTAGCCGTTTCTAAGATCGCGTCCGCTCATCAAATACGAGGCTGGTAAGGGCGCAAACCGGCCGGCGGGGAAGGGTCGGAAGTCTTAAAGCTTCGCGGCCGGGTTAGATCTAGTTTGTATTTGATCCGCAGATAACCAGAACACAATTTTCACTGTCATCAATTTGCACTTGACCTGTTCGCAGGGCTGCGTATCCTGCCGCCGCCGCAGGCTCAGCAACGACATCGAATTCGTCAAACAATGAAGTCTGAGCTTGTTTAACTTCTTCATCCCTTACAACGCAGCTTTCAGCTGTTGAGTCCACCAACGCCTGCCAACCTATTTTTCCCAACCGTCGCGCCCCAAGAGAATCAGCAGCCAAGCCCGAAACATCAACATCGACCGGTTCACCGGCAGCCAGCGATTGAGCAAACGTCTGAGTGCCTTCAGTCTCGACAACCACTAAGCGTTTCGAGTTTCCCCACCAAGTTGCCAAGCCGCCCGCTAGCCCACCGCCCCCGCAAGCAACGAGGATGGTGGTCGCGTCAGAGACTTGGGAATCTATTTCCGCAGCTATGGTTCCTGCGCCTAATACGATTTCGGGCTGATCATAGGCATGCAATTCGACACATTGACGCCCTTCCTGGAAAGATCGGGCAGCCTCCAAGCTCTCTTGATACTCAATTCCCTCCACATGAATCTGAGCTCCATAGGTCTCAAGTCTGTCGAGCTTGGACTGCGAGATAATCGATGGAACAAAGATATTGGCCTGGTATCCAAGTGTCTGCGCTGCCCAGGCTACTGCTGCCCCATGGTTACCTCCCGATGCAGCTACTACCCCGTCGGAACCCACGTCCAAGCACAACATGGCATTCATAGCACCACGAGCCTTAAACGACCCGCTGTACTGTTCGCTTTCAAGCTTGAGAGTTAAATGATGCCCTATCGAGATGATCCTCGTGCGATTGACTTTGCCCTGGAGACGTTCGGCTGCAGCTCGTATCTCGTCTCTACGGAGATTCACCCCTCGGGCCAGTCATCATTAGCTATAAATTCCTGTACACGGTTGACATACTCGGACCGGTCGTAAACGCCGTAAAGCGCATGTTTCATGCGCACCGGATCACCAAAGAAAAACTTTTCATAGAGAGCCTGGCGACCTCCAAAGCCGGAAATAGTCATATCCCAAGCAAGACGAAACAAGCGAAGTCGTTCCTCCGCTGAGCCGTTCTTTCCCTGGAGAAACTTCCCAATATCGGCGCCTCGTTCGCCCTGCCAATCAGCTTCACTCGGCACCATGATTAAGCCACTTGAAGAACATAATTGAAGTATCTCGACTAGACGCTTATGAACTGCCGGATAATAATTCCGGGCAGCATCCAAAGGTCCTCGGGCGGGTGTCATGACCCCGTATTTATTGACGCTCGCTTGCTCTTCTGAAGCGAGTTTTAAAGCTTTCATTATTTCTAATGTGATGATTACTTCAGCGACCATCTCCTGAACGTGCGGGTAAGTTCCAGTGCCAATCATGTCAATGACTGACTGGAGGGTGCCCAAAATTGCTTCAGTTTTAGCGATCTTTAAATTGACTACCTGATGCGCCATATGCAGTACCGCACCGGTCTGTGCATAAGCCTGATTGGCTTTATCGATATCTCGAATAAGGAACACTCTGTCCCACGGAACTATGACGTCGTCAAAGATGACCATGGCATCTAACTCATCGAAACGAGAACCCAAAGGGTGATCAGCATGACTCCGCCCTTGATCCAAAGGTTCCCTGCATTGGAAGCGAAGACCGGGCGTATTGTTAGGTAGGGAAAAGCCCAAGGCGTATGGTCGCATTTCTTCCCCCCCCTGTATAACCGTTGATGGAAAGATCAAGATCTCATCCGAAAGTGGCAGCGTGGCGAGCATCCTGGCACCTCGAACTAGGATTCCTTCGGCTGTTTCTTCCACCAAGCCCAGCGCGATATAGGGATCATCCAATTCGTTCGCCTGTTTAGATTTATCGATCTGGGGATTCGTCAACGCATGAGTGAGCGTCAAATCATTTTCTCGCACGTATTCGAAATAGGACCTCATATTTTCACCAAAACGTTCATCATCTTCAGTGAAATAATCCGCTGCCATACCTGCAGCCATGACATTCACATTCATGTAATCAGGCGTCCGACCCATATGACCCAAGCTCGCGTCCGCCCATATTTTGTGCATTTCGGAGCGCTTGCGTAAATCATCTTTAGTTTCGGGAACAATGAAACTTCGACCCACTAGATCGCCAGATGATGGAGATTTAAAGGTCATTACCTCTATCAGGTCATCTCGGTACTGAAGGTCATACAACGCTGCGAGGGAGCGCACTGCGTTGCATGTACGGGGGTGGCTCGTGGGATCTTCAACAAGTTGGCCATCGAGCCAAAGGTTCGGGGGACATTTCTGCAATCGGTCGATCACTTCTCTACCAGTTCGTGCGGGCATAGCTTTTCCTACCGTTTCACTTTGGAACGATTGACCGAATATCGGATACAATAACCGATTATCGGTTATCCTGCTGTAAATTATGGTTGCCCAATCATCTCCCGATTCAAGCCGTTCCCAAACACTTGATCGCGGCCTTAGGGCCCTGAACCTCATTGCTACGTCTCCCGCAGCACTAACGATTGACGAAGTGGCTGATCAGCTCAACTTGGGACGTTCGGTCACATACCGAATTATTCGCACTCTCGAGGACCACCGATTGGTAGTCCGCGACGCCTCTGGTCGGCTAGCCGGAGGAACGCAGTTAGTTGTACTAGCAGGTGGCGTCAGGGCTGAGATGAACGCTATCGCTAAGCCCATCTTGACCGAGCTAGCTAACACTCTTGGAATGACTTCTTTTCTCGTAGTTCCTGACAATCAAGAGGCGGTAACTGTTCAAGTAGCTGAACCGACAAGCACAGCGGCACACGTTGCTTACCGGCCCGGTACTCGACACCCACTTAATCGAGGTGCTCCAGGCATCGCCTTGCTTGCCGGGCTTGGTCGCCAACCGAACGAGCGAGAAGAGGTTTCTGCCACTCGTCGTTTAGGTTGGGCCTACTCAAAGGGAGAGGTGATCGAAGGAATGGCCTCTATCGCTGCTCCCGTTACAACGAATGACGGAGAAACAAAAGCAGCTCTCGCCGTAGTTCATCTCGCCCTAAGCCTCAACTCCGACGAAGTCGCCCCGCTGGTTATAAACGCAGCTAAAAACCTGGCGCTAAAGCTGTCCTAAACGATGTCTGGCGATGCGTAGACAAGTGGGAAATGGCGCTCATCGTCGGGGTACTGTCCACTTTCTACGTTTGTGTCTTCATCGGTTACGGTCGGATCGCTACCTGGATGGGGGTACCAGGTGACATCATCCCCAAGCCAACGAGTAGATAGAGCAGTCCGACGTTTACTCCCCGCATTCCCCGGCGCTCCGTGCAAAATCCACGCCGAAAAGAAGATTGCATCACCCGGTTCAACGTCAAAACCGATGATGTCGAACTCATTCCGAGCACTAGCGACGTCTGGAGCGCGTTCCCCTTTAAAGTCGGTCGTCCAATTCTTGGCGCCGTCGAAAGCTTCAGGAGCAAAATATGAATCCCAAGCGTGAGAACCGCGAACAAACTCCAATGAACTCTCCGCTACCGTCACTTCACTTATAGAAAGCCAAGCAGAGCAGATTTGCTTTCCCCAAAAAGGCCAGTAGGGAATGTCTTGATGCCACGGCGTCGGTGCTTCCGTTTTGGGCTCCTTGACTAAGAGGTGGTCAAAATACAACCGAGCCGTCGATGATTCCATCAACGCTGCCGCTATTTGGGCTACCCCTGACTCATACACATATCGGTTTACAACCGAATCAGTTTTCCAGCGGTACCGACTGGTAAACAGGCGGTTGGTCTTTGCACCCGGGTTGGTATCTGTGACCCATTCACCCGGATCAGCAAGTTCCTTTTCCGCCATGACAGCAATTTCGGACAACCACTCATTTGCAACTGCGCCCGGGATCTTCACGACACCATCAGACAAGTAGGTTTTCTTGATGTCCTCAGTCACCTTCGGATGAGACAGAACCATAAGCAGGACCCTTGTGTTCTAGAAGCGGCCCACCAAGTTAACTTTCACCTTCAAGTTAGGAAAGCCGAGTCTGGAGACTTAGTGAGATTACATTAACTCAAATTACAGCCATCAAAGATTGGAACGAAGGCATGAAGGTCGGCTTTATAGGACTGGGTAACGTTGGCGCTAAGCTGGCTGGAAGCGTTCTACGTAACGGATTCGACCTAACAGTAAGGGATCTCGATTCTTCCGTCGCCGGCGAATTCTCACGACTGGGCGCTCGCGTCGCTGAGTCACCAAAGCAATTAGCTGAACGTTGTGACGTAATCATCACCTGCCTTCCCAGCCCGACAGTCAGCGCTTCGGTGATGGAGGATAAGAACGGAGTGCTAGCCGGCTTATCGGAAGGAAATATTTGGGTTGAGATGAGCACAACGGACCAACAAGAGGTCCTCCGTCTTGCAGACCGAGTTCGCGAAAAAGGTGCTTTTACCGCCGATTGTCCGGTATCTGGTGGCTGCCACCGAGCAGCAACAGGAAATATCGCCATCTTTGCCGGCTGTGACCGCAACGTTTTCGAGTCAGTCTTTCCTCTGCTTAGCGCTATGGGTCAGCAAGTTCTACACACTGGACCCCTAGGCACAGCTTCCATTCTCAAAGTCGTAACGAACTACTTAGCTACGGCAAATTTGGTCTCAATTTGTGAGGCATTAGTCACTACCAAGACAACCGGAATAGACCTCGCGACAGCATACGAAGCTATAAAAATTAGTTCCGGCAACTCGTTCGTACATGAGACAGAGAGCCAAGTGATACTCAACGGAAGTCGGAACATCAATTTCACCATGGATCTCGTATTGAAGGACATATCACTGTTCCAAGAAATTGCCGAGCGTGGCCAGGTTCCGCTGGAGATTTCTCCCCTCCTGATAGATATTTTTCGTGATGCCCAGGACCGCTACGGGTCGCGCGAATGGTCCCCCAATGTGATCAAACGTCTCGAAGAAGCAACAGGCTTAATTATCCAGGCGCCGGGCTTCCCGGCAGAAATAGTCGATGATAAACCCGAATCTCGGGGTGACGAAGTTGTCATCACCAAGACCTAGGTACCCGGCCCTTCGACTCAGGCAATCTGCACCACCTAAATACTTGATGTCAGTTAGGGCGCTTTCTTTCGATTCACCCTCTACCCTTCTGAGTTGGATGAAGTCGATAACGGCTTCAGTTTTAATTAATTTAGGAGGCCCCAGATGGGCCAAGGTACAGTCAAGTTTTTCAACGCACAGAAGGGTTTCGGATTTATCGAACGCGAAGACGGCGACGATCTATTCGTACATTTCTCAAACATTGTTGGTGACGGCTACAAGTCACTCGATGAAGGCCAACGAGTCGAATTCGACATTGGCCAAGGACAAAAGGGTGACGAGGCCCAGAATGTAAGGCCCGCTTGATCCCAGCGTTATACAACTAAATCTTGTGAAAGGCCGCCCTAACTATTCGGGGCGGCCTTTTGCGTTTTTCATTCGTCGGGGGGCCGAGACCTCTGAGTAATCTGGTTTCATGCCGACCGAGCTATCACCAGATGCTTTGCAACTTTTGCCGTCGGAACAAGATGTCCCTAAGTGCTCCGCTTTTTCTCAACTGATTATGGCCGATCCGTGCGGAACTGCCTTGTCGGTCGAGGCCCTAATTATTATTGAGACGCCTCTCCCCTGGCCCAAACCTGTCTTTAATCATCCACTCCTTCATGGCTTGAGTTCGATGATGAAAACCTCGCTTGGACAAACCCGTGTTTTAGCTGCAGTTCCAAAGGCCGAAAAACCCGGTATCGGAGTTTGGGTATATCAACGTGACGAAGTTGGAATAAGGAGTTGGGCTTTCAGACCCCAAAACCAACTTGCGCTTGCTCAATTTGGGTCTGACATCATGAAGCTCACCCCTAGCCAATTGACGACGACGCCCGGAGATCTAGATTCCTCCGACTTAGCAGTCTTAATTTGCACCCAGGGCAGTCACGACATTTGTTGCGGCAGCGAAGGAACAAAGCTGGCAAACGAGTTGCAGCAACGCTCGCCCGGCCTCAACGTTCTTCGCGTGAGTCACACCGGCGGTCACCGGTTCGCTCCTACGGCCATGACCCTTCCCGACGGTCGAATGTGGGCCCATTTGGACGCTGACACCACTTTGTCGATTCTCGAACTTAGCGGAGAGCCTTCAAGATTAGGTTCTCATTGTCGCGGCTGGTGGGGAGCTCCTTCAGGGCCAGGCCAAGTAGCCGAACGCGCTCTATTTGAACGAATAGGTTGGGATCTAGACAATTTACCTAGAAACATAACAGTCGTGCCCACAGACAACGGTTGGACCGTCGATCTCTTAGTGGCACTTCAAAAGTGGTCAGTGGACGTACGTCAAGGCAGAGAAATCCCCACAATTACCTGTCGCTCTAGTGGGGGTCTCCCGGCTAAAGCCAGCTACGAGTACACGGTAAGTGAAATTAGAGCACCCCACTAAGAGACGAACTGGATCTATCTAAACGAAAACTCAACAAATCCCAGATCGCGATAATCAACTTTGAATTCATCGCCTGCTCGACAATCGACAGGTCGCGTGAATGACCCACTCAGGACAATCTGGCCAGGTTCCAATCCAACCCCGTGGTCAAAGTAGCGTTGCGCCAGCCAAGCAACTCCCAATGCTGGGTGTCCCAAAACTGCGGATGCCACACCTGATTCTTCTATATCGCCGTTGCGGTGACATACCGCTGAAACCCACGGCATATCAATACTGTGCGGATCTGTTTGATAATCACCCAAGATGACACCAGCATCGGCGGCATTATCCGCAATAGTGTCCGTAACTGAACGAGTTGCTCCAGTCCGCGGATGCTTCCGATAGCTCCGGGCATCGATCAACTCAATAGCGGGAACCACAGCTTCAGTTGCTTCAAGTACCTCTTCGATGCTTACGTCGGAGCCCTCGATCCGAGTCCCGATAATGAAGGCAAGTTCGACTTCGATTTTGGGATCGCAGAAGGCCGCAGCTTCCAAAGAGGAACCATTTCTGAAAATCATGTCATCCAGCAAGTACCCGGAATCGGGTTCATCAATGTTCATTGCTAGTTGCATCGCTCGAGAAGTCAGTCCGATCTTGTGGCCTACCAGGACCCTCCCACGCTCTAACTCAATTTCTAGCCAACGCTTCTGAATGGCATAGGCATCGTCAAGCGTCATTTCAGGGTGTTGCACCGTGACAGGATCGATCTGCTGGGCTGTTCTTCTGGCTTCATCATGAAGGCGCGCCTGTAGTTCAATTTGAGTGTCGTCCATATTTCTCAAGTGCTTCTCACTCCCAATTTCCCTATCGCATGTTCGTCATAGGCCACCGCAATGTTCTTAGTTTCCATATAGAAATCAAAGCTGTAATCGCCACCATCTCGACCAACACCACTTCGTTTTGTGCCGCCAAACGGAGTTGGCAAATGCCTAACATTTTGAGAATTGACCCAAATCATGCCCACATCAAGAGCTCGCGAAACTCGGTGGGCTCTACCTACATCTTGAGTCCATAGATAGCCTGCGAGTCCGTAATCGACATCATTAGCAATTTCAATGGCTTCGGCTTCGCTCGAAAATGGGATCACTGTAAGTGCAGGTCCGAAGATTTCTTCTTGGCTTATGCGCATCGAGTTGTCGGCCTCAACAAACAACATCGGATTCACATAATTTGAATTCTCGTCAAACTCATAGTCGCCCGTAATGACGGTGGCCCCATCCTCGATCGCCTTATTGACATAAGAGCGAACTTTGTCGCAATGAACGGAGTGAATCAATGGACCGATCTCGGTCACCGGATTGAGCGGGTCTCCGACTATCAGGCCTTTCACCCGTTCAGTCAGTTTCTCTACAAACCAGTCGTGGATCGTTTCATGCACTAAAAGTCGGCTACTTGATGTACAGCGTTCACCATTGAGGCTGTAGATCATAAAGACAACGGCATCTAAAGAGCGCTCCAAATCAGCATCATCGAAAACAATGACAGGGTTTTTGCCACCCAACTCGAAATGGACACGCTTTAACGTGGGTGCCCCTTGAGCTTGGATGAGCGCTCCGGTGGAAGATTCACCTACGAACGCAATCGCCTTAACTGCTGGGTGTTCGGTCAAGGCTTTCCCTGCTACTTCTCCCGTTCCATGGACAATATTCAAGACTCCGTCTGGGAGCCCTGCTTCATGCGCGATCTCTCCCAAAATTGATGCAGTTAATGGACTCCACTCTGCGGGTTTGTGAACCACCGTGCAACCAGCCGCAAGCGCAGGTGCAATTTTCCATGTTGAAAGCATGAAGGGGGTGTTCCATGGAGTGATTACTCCTACAGGTCCGATCGCCTTCCTTGACGAGTAATTTAGGTGAGTCGAAGTAGGCATCGACTTACCATCAAGAGCTCCCGGCGCAGCGTCAGCAAAGTAACGAAAATTCTCCGCTCCGCGTATCGCTGCCGAACTCATGAACCGGATCGGTTGTCCTGTGTCGACTGATTCGACGACTGCTATTTCGTCTGCTCGCTTAACGATCAACTCGGCGACTCGGTTCAGTATTTGTTTTCGCTGCACGGGAGACTGCGAAGCCCACTCATCGAAAGCGGCCGAAGCCGCCTCTGCTGCCAGACCTATTTCCGGAATCCCGCCTGCAGCAACTTCGCCTAAAAGCTCGCCACCAACTGGTGAAGTATTGTCAAAGGTTTTGCGAGATCGGCTCTCTACGAGTTCCCCGTCGATCAGATGTAGCAACGGGGTTGCGGAGTATCTCGCCAACGCTTTTTTTGCAGTCGACAGATTTTCATCAAAGGTTCCGGGTGAACTCATTGCAGCTCCTCATAATAATTTCTTATTGAGTTTTCGTTGACACGCATCGCAGCGTCTATGGGCTGCACTTCAACTGATATGGCTACTGGTCGCTGTTGTGCCAAGTCACCCAACAACACTTGGATCGCTTCACTCAAGAGGTCGCGAATCTCAATCAATGGCTCACGCCCCCGATCCCCATTCAAGCGAGCAACAACGGCAACAAACATATTGGCGCTGTTGCCATTGGCGATCAGATACTGCTCGCTTCGCGTGGCTCGGGTTCTTAACCCTGCCAAGGGAACAGATGGATGGGTAGCTGCTGCATCGTGCAGAGTTTGGAGCATCTCGGCCACATCAATGTGTTCTTCAAGGTTTGCAGAGTATTCAACGAAGATGTGCGGCATGCCCCTGCTTTCTCTGATGGCCTCTAGCCTGACCAACTCATATGCGTAACATGTTACCAACTGCGGATGGAGGGCTTCCTGGTGAGATTTGTTACCTGTCGTTATGAGGGCAGAAATACTTGGGGTGCGGTAACCGAAGATGGGATTGGGGTTATAGATCTCGGTCGACGGTTACCAGACCTTCCTAATCTGAGCGTTGCACTGGAAACAGGTCGACTAACAGAAGCAAAAGAGGCTGCTAGCTGGGCAGATGCTGACTTTGCTTTGGAAGAAGTTGAGTACGAGCGAACAGTTCCTTTCCCCGGAAAAATTTTCTGCATCGGTGTCAACTACGGTGGCCGAAACGCCGAGTATGCAGACTCAACCTCGAGTAACAAGCCGAGTGTCTTCATCCGTTTTCCTCAATCTTTGACCGGACACAAGCAAGCACTTGTTCGTCCACCAGAAAGCTTTCAACTTGACTATGAAGGTGAAATTGTTGCTGTAATCGGACGTCGGGGTCGTCGGATAGCGCAACGACAGGCACGAGATCACATTGCAGGACTAACGCTCGGCAACGAAGGCACTATTAGAGACTGGCTCCGCCACGCAAAATTCAATGTGACTCAGGGAAAAAACTGGGAAAGCTCTGGATCGATGGGGCCGTGGCTAGTCCCAACCGAGGAAATTGAGAGCTTCGAAGACCTCCGGATTCAGACACACGTGAACGGTCAATTACGCCAAGATGACACCGTTGCATCCATGGCTTTCCCGATCGAGTATCAAATTGCATACTTGTCCACTTTCATAACTCTGGAGCCCGGTGACGTTATCTATACCGGCACACCGACAGGAGCGGGAGCCCGACTCGAACCACCCCAGTGGTTAGAACCCGGTGACGTGGTTCAAGTTTCAGTTGAGCAAATAGGCACGTTGGAAAACTCCATAAAAGACGAGGAGCTTTCTTGAGTCATTCATTGCGACCATTTGAACGATCACTTCCCATGGCACTAATGCGAGCTCGCGAAGCAGTGATGCGTGAATTTAGGCCACGACTCGCTAAGCATGATCTGACTGAACAACAGTGGCGGGTACTTCGAGCATTAGACGCTCAAAAAGCGCCACTAACCACGCGCGAACTGAGCGAAACAACCTTCCTTTTAGGCCCTTCGCTTTCACGGATCACAGCCAATCTCACCGCCCGAGGTCTCCTAAATCGCGAAGCAAACCCGTCTGATCGGCGAAGCAGCCTTCTTAGCTTGTCGCAAGAAGGAAAGGTCCTGCTTTCTGCAGCAGCTACTGAAAGTGAATCGGGTTATCGCGCCATCGAAAACCGTTTTGGCCAGGACCGTTTAGAAGTGCTTCAGAACCTTCTCGACGACTTAGCCGCAACGCGGACGACGAAAGACACCTAAGGTTTCTAAAGTTCCACTAGTTGAGGAAGGAATTGTAATGACCGCACCGTTGGATGGCATACGCGTTATTGAGTTCGCAAATTTTGCGGCCGCACCCTCCGCCACAGCGATTATGGCTGACCTTGGAGCCGAGGTCATAAAGGTGGAGGCAATCGGCGGCGACCCAATCCGGGGCCTCATGAAGCAGGCGAAAACTGCAGATGGGGAGCATAATCCTGACCATCCATTTCAATTTATTAATCGCGGTAAGAAAGGGATAGAGCTAAATCTCGACAGTAAATCGGGGGCCGACATCGCTCGCCAATTAGTTTCCAAGTGCGATGTCGTCGTTATGAATTTGCTGAAAGAACGCAGGCAACGCTTCGGTCTCGATACCAGTGATCTTCTTTCAATCAAGCCCGACCTCGTGATCGGGCTGTTGTCTGGCTACGGCGAGGTTGGTGAAGAAATTAACCGCCCCGGATACGACGTCACCGCCTTCTTCTCGCGCTCTGGAGTTTTTGGCGGAGGCACTACGCCTGGTAGTCCGCCCCCGCATGCTCGACCAGGTTCAGGCGACCACACCACTTCCATCGCTTTATTTGGCGCAGTTATGGCAGGTTTGAGATCTCGGGATCTAACAGGCGAAGGACAAGTGGTCGAATCTTCATTGCTACGAACTGCTACGTGGACCATCAGCCTTGATCTCGTTACTTCTTTGGTCGACGGCAAACCCGCGTACGATCGACCCAGAGAAAAGGGCTTGTCCGCTATGTTGGAGGCCTTTCAAGCGTCTGACGGCAGATGGCTACAATTCGCAATGCCCGATACGGGCGATGCCTGGCAACGCTTTTGTGCTGCTTTAGACAGAGAGGATCTCTTAAGTCGCGAAGAGTTTTCTACCGGTCGGCTTCGCTATCAAAATATGACCTCGCTTTTGACGACATTGGATGAAAGCATCGGCTCCAAACCGGCTGATCATTGGATACCGCGACTTGATGAACACAAATGCATCTGGGCACCTATAAATGACTCAGCATCAGCGGTAGAAGATCCGCAAGTTCGAGCAACTGGCGCGTTTGAAACTATTACTCACCCAGTCGCCGGTGATTTCGAGACAGTGGCTGCGCCCTTTCGAATGCACGATTCACCAGAAGTCGGGGTTAAGGGTCCGGCTCCCGAAAAAGGCCAACACACGACTGAGGTTCTTCAGGAGCTTCTTGACTTAAGTGAGGTGGAGATCGCAACCCTGGAATCGGATGGTGTTCTCCGTCGTGGGTAACTACGAGACTTAGGATCCTTAACATGGTTGAACTGAAGTATCAGTCGGGTTTCGGAAATCAGTTTGAATCTGAAGCCGAAGCAGATGTTTTGCCTGTAGGCCAGAACTCTCCCCAAAAGGTCACCGGAGGGCTCTATACAGAGCAGATAACGGGCACAGCATTTACTGCACCTCGAAGTTCGATGCAACGAAGTTGGGTGTACCGCATTCGTCCTTCCGTTCAACACATGACCAACTTGGAACCGGTCGATGCAGGCTTAATTCGGACCGGTCCTGATGATTCAGGGGCACCAATAGCAACTCAGCTTCGATGGGATCCCTTTCCCACAACTGCACCTGAAGCGACTTGGCTTACGGGCCTAGCCACAGTTGCTACTAACGGCAACAGTGAGCTCCAAACTGGTGGGGCTGTGCATCATTTTGCTGCATCTCGATCTATGGGCGATACGGCATTCGTCAACACTGATGGGGAGTTGATGCTCGCCCCATATTTAGGGCGATTGCTGTTAAGGACTGAGATGGGCCATCTGGAATTAGCTCCTGGTCAAATAGCTGTAATACCACGGGGAATAAAATTCTCTGTCGACTTGATGGATACAGCGGCGCGCGGGTATGTATGCGAAAACTACGGTGCTGCCTTCAGGCTTCCCGAACACGGCATAGTCGGTGTAGACGCAAACGCTCTCCCTAGAGATTTCGAGTATCCGGTCGCCATGTACGACACCGAAAGTCGCCCAACAAAAATGGTTGCAAAAATTAGTGGCGCTTTATTCGCGAACGAACTCGACCACTCGCCGTTCGATGTTGTTGCGTGGCACGGAAACTTGGCTCCCTACCGTTATGAACTTCGTCGGTTCTGTGCTGTAGGGCCCGTGGTCTTTGATCATCCTGATCCATCTATTTGGACGCTTCTTTCCTCGCCTTCAGATACCGCAGGCACCGCAAATCTTGACTTTATTCTTTTTCGTGAGCACTGGCGGGTGGCCGAACACTCATTTCGACCCCCTTGGTTTCATTCGAATGTGATGAGTGAGTTGATGGCTCTGATCGAAGGCGTCTATGACGCCAAGGTTGAGGGTTTCGTCCCGGGCGGGATTTCGATTCATAATTCGTTTATCCCTCATGGTCCCGATAGCGATGCGTTCAGGGCAGCTACCGATGCCGATCTAGTTCCTAGCAAAGGGCCAGATTCACTAGCTGTTATGTGGGAATCACGGTATCGATGGGTCCCAACATCTTGGGCTATGACTTTGTCTGAGCTGCAACAGGATTACCCAAGCAGATGGAGCGAACTGAAAAGTGAGCGGGGCTAGGCGAACACTCCTCCTGAGGTTGCTAATGGAGCCCTATCAAGGGCAAAGAGATCATCGTCTATGTCGGGGTCAAATGAGGCGTCGTTGCCTGTAATTGATCTAGCAACCATTGCACCGATACCAGGAGCAAGTTTAAACCCGTGACCACTGAAGCCGTTAGCTAGCCAGAGCCCTTCGACTTCGCTCGGCCCTACGATCGGGTGACTATCTTGTTCGTTGATGGTGTACAGGCCACATAAGCCTGTAGTTGTTCCAACATGATCAATTCCCGGGACCCGGTGTTGGAATGCAGCCAAGGTCGCTTCGACACAGTTTCGATTCGGATTTACTTCGAAATGGTCGGGGTCACTAGCCGGTTCCATGAACTCAGGGATTTCCGGTGATACGAGAAGAATCTGGCTACCGCTTCTCTCAATTCGGTAACAGCCGTCAGTGCTTCCATCAAATGTGATCGGTAGGCGAGGGTCATGGGCTGACCATTTTCGCAAGATCAGTTGGATTCGAGTCGGGGTAAGCGTCCATCGCGTTTGGGCGCCCGCCATTTCATTGATCCGATTACACCAGGGCCCTGCAGCATTAATCACTAGTCCACAATGAATTTGATCACCGTTATCCAAGCGAACTCCGATTACTCGATCTCCATCAGTAACTACATCAACCACGCCTGTTCCAAAGACGATCTCGGCTCCTTGTTTTCGAGCAGAAGCTACGAGGTCAGCATTTGCCCCAGCGGGGTCAGCTATGCCGGCTTCATTCTCAAATAGGAACGTATCGCCCTGCCGGCAGCTGTGTTTTCCTATGTCGCTAAAGTCAATCGGCTCGACACAAAGATCCAGCTCCGGCCACCGATTCATAACTTCTACGTGGCTCAACATCTCCACTGCAACTCCGTTTGAGTTAAGCCGATCGTATTCAGTTTCTAGTTCGCTCTGCGAGCGGTCAAAAACCCAGAGTGCTCCGAACTGGGTGTAGTCACTAACAGGGTTTCCTAGTCCAGTGAAGTCAGCCCAAGATCGATAAGCCAACTGACTAGAGTATGCGAGCCGGACAACCTGAGGAACGGTGTACCGGCATCGAGATATCGCAACGGACGCACCCGTTGATCCGGTAGCCGGTCCAGCCGCTTTGTCTACGACCAGCACTTTTAGATCGCTACGTCGAGCAACTTGGTAGGCGATAGCGGACCCAATAATGCCTCCCCCAATCACCACCAAATCAAAACTCGCAGACGATGGACCATCCATGGTCAAAGTCTTACCTATTTCAACGACTTCATCCAGAGCGACTTCCTGTAATCAAAAAGGCCCCAATATCGTTTTGGGTCCCTCAACATTCTCAAACCTCTATCAGAGACCAGTTCACGTGCTCTGAAGGACTAGCTCGATTTGCTCCACAACTTCTGCAATCGATTTTCCGTCAGTCTTCACTTGACGAAATTTGCTGTAAGCGGAAGAACGGTCTTCGTACAGTTCACGTAATTTCGTTTCGTCGTTATCCGCAAGCAAAGGGCGCACTGCACCAGTCCGATCAGAAGAATATCTTCGCTGGATCTCTTCGACGGAGGCCGTCAGACAGAAGACAAGACCATTTGAGCTAAGAGCGGTCGCACAATAATCATCAAGCATCATTCGGCCTCCTGTGGCTATGACTAAACCCTCCCTTGCATGAAGGTCTCTAGCTACAACACGTTCCATTTCCCGAAAGGCCTCTTCTCCTTGCGACGAGAAAATCTGTTCTATGGGTCCATGTTGATCAACGATTAGCTGATCCGTATCTACAAAGTTCAAAGATCGTCTAGATGCCAGTTCACGTCCGACAGTAGATTTCCCGGTCGCCATGAAGCCGGTAAGCACGACGTTGAGTTGATTGTTTGCCACGATCTCTAGCGTAGGGCTATCTGCCCGTTGAGGATCTAATGATTTCACCAGGCACCCTATTGCGATGTCCATTGCCGACTATTTGCTAGCGCTTGTCTTCTTAGCAGTCGGCGGCGGGGTCCAAGCAACTCTAGGAATAGGTGCCGGTTTAGTAGCTGGCCCTGCATTGACAGTTATTGAGCCAGAGCTGTTGCCCGGCCCCATGTTGGCGATGGCTATGGTCGTGAACGTTCGAAATGCTGTAGCCGATAGACAATCCACTCATGTCCTCGCTTGGAAAAGGGCTCTACTTGGCGCCCCGCTCGGCCTGGGCTTAGGAGCAGTCGTTCTCTCTTTCACCAATGTCAAAACGCTGTCACTTCTTGTAAGTTTTTTCGTTCTTGGAGCCGTGGCCCTGCAGCTAAGTGGTCTGAAACCTCCGTCAGGCACAATCTCTGACTACATAGCAGGTACCGCTACAGCCTTTTCCTCGACCGTTGCGGCGCTACCAGGCCCGATGTTCGTTGTCTTCCATGGACACCGACCTCCTGGAACAATTAGGGGAACATTGGCCAGTTTTATGTTGCTAGTAACCCCTGCAATCTTGCTTTTTCTAGCCATAGATGGACGATTTGGATTTCGTCAATTCGCGCTTGCAGTAGCACTCGCGCCCGGGATGTTCTTAGGGCTGCTCTTAGGTAAAGCTCTAAGGCCAAGGATCTCTATCGATCGATTTCGCGTAATTATTCTGAGTGTTGCCTCACTCAGCGCAGTCGCGGTCATTATTCGCACAATCGCTACCTGAGCCTCAGCGCACGAAAACGAACAGTTCAAACGATTAATTCTGCCACTTCACTGAACGAATAAGCCGCTTCGGTAATGCAAATGTGAGCCTGAAATCTAATGACAGGTTCAACCATCGCCTACTGCCTGAGTTTCACTCTCAAACTTCCAGCGCATCGCTCAACTCGCTGACCGCTTCTCCCAACCGTGCTGGATCATTTCCCATATTGGGAACCAACGCAATCTCATCGACACCGGTTTTCTCGAAAACTTGGAGCTTCTGTCGGCACTCATCTGGGGTACCAAACACCACGAACGCCGAAACCATTTCTTCAGTCAGATACGGCTTGATTACATCGCTGGAAGCCCCCAAGAGGGGTTGGACCACATCCCAATAGCCACTTCGACGCATCGACGATGACACGTACCCCGCCTGAATCCGCGCCATCAGGATTGATGCGGCAGTCTCAGCAGCAAACTTTGTTTCCTCATGGACACTCGTATGCAGGTAAAGAGTGCTTGGACATGGGTCCGAAACATGCAGGACGCCCATCGCCCATTCGAGATAGAACGGAGTGGAGAACGCTGAAAGAACAACACCATCAGCACACTCTCCAGCGAGAGCCAGCATCTGGGGCCCTTCAGCGCCCAACCACATCTTTGCATTCGAGTCATCGGGGTATTGCAGGCGAGCGTCGCCAACCGTATCGACGAAATCACCCCAGCTGACTTGTTCTCCAGCAACCAGTTTGGCGATTAGCTCTACCCGGCCCCGCACTGAGTCAATCTTGGACTCGGGCATCCGTTTGGAACTCTTAAGCGCTCTAGGACTCCCAAGCCCTAACCCAACTTCAAATCGGCCACGGAACATGCGGTGCAGGGTCGCTATTTCCATTGCCAGCACCGTTGGGTGACGCATATAGATTGAGGCAACACCGAGGCCTACAGACAACTCAGATGTCGCTCCCAATACCGCCCCACACGACGCAAACCCAGCCTTGCGATAGTAGTCCTCGGTAAGCCAAAGGCGCTTAAACCCAGTTTCTTCGACAAGCTGCGCAAGGCCCACCGTTTCTTCGGGCGGGACCTGACTACTAAGCATGATTGAAAACTGAGTGTTGACGTTGACTCCTTCGTCAAGTCCGGCGTTAAACCAGCGTGAAGTCTAATGTAGTGTCTCCTCGGTGAAACCAGCCGCTTTCGATTACCACCTTCCCGGCTCAATCGACGAAGCGCTAAATCTCTATACGAAGTGCGAAGATGGACGTTTCCTTGCGGGAGGGCAAAGTCTTGTGCCGATGATGTCGCTGCGCCTAGCAACACCATCCGACATCATCGACCTGAACAAGATCAAGGAACTTTCAGGAGTCTATTCGTCGGACGATTACATCCATATAGGGGCTATGACGCGACAGGATCAGATGGGTTCAGATGAACTTCTTTGTGAGCATATTCCGATTATGAACGCTGTTACCGACAGCGTCGGGCACCCTGGTACCCGGACTAGGGGGACTATCGGCGGGAGTCTTTGTCACGCAGACCCGGCCGCGGAACTTCCGGCATTATTCCTTGCACTGGATGCACAACTCGTTGTTGCGCAAGCAGGCGGAACTACTCGAACTATCGCCATCGAAAGCTTTTTCACTGGTCATTTCGAGACAGCACTACATTCCGACGAACTCTTAACTGAAATACAAATTCCCATCACTCCACAACGACACATGGGTTTCCACGAAATCACCGCTAGAAGTTCAGATTTCGCCATGGCGGGGGCTATCGCTAGTGCAACCCTTGCTGCTTCTGGAACGCTTGACGAAGTCCGTGTAGTGACCTTTGGACTAGGAGATCGACCCGTACGCCTAAGAGACGTAGAGATCGCTGTCGCTAATGCTCAAGGAGACCCTACTGCGCTTCGCTCGGCCGCCCAGTTAACGAAAGATCTCGTCTTACCACGAGACGAAATCCATCTTTCAGCCAACTACCGCACCCGGCTTGCTGTCGCTGTTGTGCAACGCGCACTCGAAGGCGCTCTCACTGTTGAATCAGGTTTCATCCGATGAGCGGTACCGGGACTCACCAGTTGTCAATTTCAATCAATGGCCGTCATGAGAATTTCGATGTCGAACCCCGGTCTACCTTGGCTGAACTTCTGAGGGAACAAGCAGGGCTTACGGGCACGAAAATTGGCTGTGAACAAGGATCATGCGGTGCCTGCACAATTCTCTTCGATGGGGAACAGGTTCGTTCCTGCCTCATGTTCGCCGTTCAAGCGGCCGATTCGGAGGTATGGACGATTGAAGGCTTAGCCAGTCCTCCTCCTGAGAACCAGACTTCGCGTACTCCACTAGCGGGATTACCGGAGCTAGCCGAAGCATTTAAGCGCAACCACGCGCTGCAATGCGGATTTTGCACACCAGGAATGCTCATCGCTGGAACCCTTATAGGCGAGGCGTGTGGAGGAGCCATAAACGAAGAAAGAGTGAAAGAAGGCCTGTCAGGCAATATCTGTCGCTGCACCGGCTACCAGGGAATTGTTCAATCGGTTGTCGAAGTCTTCGAATTAAAGACTTCCAATCCCGCCGGGGAGAAACCTCAATGACTGGTAGTAACGAGACCTTCAAAGAGGTGCTGCGATTTGAAGATGACGCTCTCCTTAATGGCAGCCGTCGCTTCATTGATGACCTCGAACCTCGTGGGACGCTGCATATAGCCATGGCACGGAGTCCAGTCGCTCATGCACGACTCGCGTCGATCGACATAGCCAAGTCCTCTTCAATGCCTGGAGTTCACACCGTCCTCACGGGGGAAGATATTTCACGACACTCGACGCCAACGCCGATCGGGTGGGAGCACATTGCCGACCAACGCCGCACAGAAAGTCTTGCCATGGCAACCTCAACGGTTCGCTACGTAGGACACATCGTGGCAGCGGTGGTTGCTGAGACACGCGCAATTGCCGAAGACGCTGTAGATGCAATCGAAATTGACTACGACCTTCTCCCTGCTGTGATGGACGTCGATGCTGCTCGTGAACCTAATGCTCCTATTCTTCACAGCTCTTGGCCAGACAACGTTCTAGCAACTGATCAACAGACTTCCGGCGACGGCCGCTCTGCCCTGAAGTCAGCACACACAATTGTTGATCTCGAACTCGACATCGGCAGAGCATTCGGCTGTCCCCTTGAAACCCGAGGTGTTATTGCAGACTGGGGTTTGCAAAATCAAGCCGGTAGTCAGCGTTCAGGCTCCGTTGGACGACTCATCGTCGATCTCAATTCTCAGTCTCCTAACCGCGTCCGTGAAGTTTTGTCTCAAGTGCTCGGCGTCAGTGTGTCTGACCTTCTCGTACGGGTTCCAGCTATTGGTGGCGGCTTCGGGGCTAAAGCCAATTATTACGGCGAAGAAATCATTACCTGCATAGCGTCCAAGGTCTGTGGGCGGCCCGTTAAATACATCGAAGATCGCTCAGAAAGTTTCGTAGCCACCTCCCACGCTCGAGACGCAAAAATGTCAGTTTCGATCGGAGCAGACGGTGATGGAAGCATCGTCGCTTTCCGAAGTGACGTGGTCGGCACACTTGGAGGCGAAGTAAGCAGCGTTGGAATGGGGCCAATATGGGTTTCCACCCGAGCTGGTACCGGCTCGTATCAAATACCCAACGCGGACATCACCACGACCGGGGTCATGACGAACCGAACCCCATTTGGGTCATTTCGCGGCTGGGGCAGCCCAATCGCGAACTTCGCTATCGAACGCGCTATCGATGCTTTAGCCGACCGTCTAAGTATTGACCCCATAGACCTGAGACTGAAAAATATGGTCCGCCCAGAACAGATGCCGTTTCAGAACGGATTGGGCTGGCGTCTGGACAGCGGCGATTACCCCGAAGCTCTGCGCCGAACATTGAAGTCCGTTACCCAGGCCGGCTGGTTTGACGAAGTGACTGATGCCACCTCTAAAGGGCGTTTCGTCGGGATCGGCCTAGTGAACTTTATCGAGGCAACAGGCGTGGGCAATAGCCGCAAGATGGGGCGCCTGCCAATGGAACAAGGCGGTTTCGACGAAGCCGTAGTTCGCATGGACTCCACCGGGACGGTTCAAGTTTTCACCGGTCAAACCGGAATGGGGCAGGGCATTGAGACCACACTCGCTCAGGTTTGCGCGACTGCCCTTGGAGCGAACGTCAATGATGTTCGAGTGGTCTTCGGAGATACGGACAGTTGTCCATACACCGGGTACGGCACGGGCGGGTGTCGAACTGCCCCGGTCGCAGCCTCCTCTGTCATGTTGGCCAGTCAGGATCTTCAAGGCCAGGTTCTTGAAATGGCTGCCTCGCTTCTGAACTTAGATGAAGCAGAGCTCACAATTTCTAACAGCGCTGTAAGTGGCCCCACCGGAGAAAAAGTGACTTTCGCCGATATCGGCACTGCTGCATACCGAAAGCTAAATCGACTTCCAGAGCATCACAGTCCGACTCTGCAGGCACGCTATGTCTGGGACCCAGTAGACAGGACGATCGGATATGGGAGCATTGCAGTGATGGTTGAGGTATGCGCCGACACCGGTTTAGTGAGCGTCCTGCGTTACCACGCTGTGGATGATTGTGGTTACGTCATTAATCCAGCGATCGTTGATGGCCAAGTTATGGGAGGCTTTGTCCAAGTACTGGGCTCCACTCTGATGGAAGAACTTCGCTACGACGAGGATGGCAACCCACTTACCACCACGTTTAGGGACTATCTCGTGCCCTTGGCCGGCGATGTGCCGGAAATGACCGTTGAACACATGGAAACACTGCCTCCAGATGTCCCGTCGGGTTCCAAAGGGGTCGGAGAAGCAGGCACAATGGCCGCCATGTCAGCCATCGCCCAAGCGGTCGAGCATGCTTTACCCGGGGGTTACGGATGGATCCGGTCCATCCCGTTAAGCCCCGAACTTCTGCTACATCACATCGACGCCGCTACACCATGATTGATGTTCAGACGACTCTGACAGAGCTTCAAGTCGCGATGGCCAAAGGAGATCTCACCGCGACAGAAATTGCGCACCACTACTGGAACCGTACTTCGCGGTTAAACGACCGCCTCAACGCCTTCTCGTGGCTGGATCCCGATTTCCTCACTCACTCTGATCATCCCTGCTTCAACTCGCTGCCGATTGGTATCAAGGATGTCCAGGAGGTTGCAGGACAGCCCAACACCAAGTCCTCGTTTATGGTTTCCGGCGAACCAGTCGCTCAGAATTCATTATTCATTGATCGAGTTCTGTCAGCAGGTTTCGTCGCCATGGGCCGCACAGCATCTTCTGAACTCGCCGCAGCATTGACAACTGAAAGCCTCAAACACGGCACAACCATCAATCCATGGCACGAAGACGTGACCGCTTCTGGTTCTAGCGGCGGATCAGCCGCTGCAGTAGCCGCCGGTTTGGTACCCGTTGCCACAGGAACCGACGGCGCCGGCTCTATCCGACTCCCAGCTGTCGCCTGCAACCTTGTTGGCCTGAAGGTGACTCGTGGTCTACTCCCCCAACAGACCGGCCCCTGGGACTGGTCTTCCGTCGACGGTTTCCTTACGCGTACCGTTCTTGACGCCGCGACAATGATCGAACTGGTCGACACCCCTGATCCCGATGCATGGATGCCGCAGCGGCCTAATAATGATCCTCCCCTAACCGATCGACTTAGCGAGCCCCTCTCTAAGCTTCGGATAGGCGTACTAAACCGCCCACCCAACGGCGCTTCGGTTTATGAGCCTCAACTCGCTGCTTTGGAAGAAACGGCATCCTTGTTAGCTCGGATGGGCCATACGTTGATAGAGGTTCATCCCAACCAACTAAACATCGAAGGTCTAGATGGCTATCGACAAGTAGTGGCCCCCGGCTGGAGTCACCTTTTGGATTACGACCTCACCCAGCCAGCTCATCCTTCAGTTATCGCGCGCCTTCAAGTGACTGATGGTGCAACCGTCCCTCAATTCGTTCGTGCAGTTGCCGAACTTCGTAAAGGCACCAGGGCAGTCGTTAGTCGCTGGCGCACTGACTTCGATGTGCTCCTGACACCTCTCACCGGTTGCCCGTTTCCTGACCACGGCGTTCTACTAGACGAGACAGCTGCTCCGCCCGGGGAACGACCAATTTCGGACGCCACTCGGGGCTTCGTTGACTGGGTCAACATCCTCGGCCTTCCCGCAATCAGCCTCCCAACCCACATCGATCCGCGAGGTGTGCCATTTGGCGTTCAACTCATTGGCAGGCCATATAGCGAGGATGTGCTGCTGCGAATGTCAATGCTCCTCGAAGATCACCATCAATGGCACACGCGCCAGCTACCAGAGGAGTTTCGCTAGCTATGAACGGTCCCTCATCAGTTGAAACCGAGAATCTCTTATCAAACCAAAGGACGGCTCCCGTGCAACGCCCAAACCCCACATCTTTCGATCATGACACGAGCGAAATCCTTCGAATCCACCAGCAATGGTGGAAAGCCAATGTAGGTCTCGATATTGATTCCATGCAGCAGTGTTTTCCATCCGGCGACGCTTTTTCGATGTTCAATCGCAATGGGTTCACGTATTTCGGTGTGGACGAGCTCACCAAACTATGGGAGCACTACTCCGAAGGACCACCACGACTCATTCAAACGGTGGCAGTCCTACGACTAGTCGTAGGCGGCGACATGGCGTGGCTTATCTGCGAACTTAAGTACCGGAGAGTTTCACCAGTTACTTCGGATGACCATTGGGAGCCCGCCGGAGTTGACCAGGTGTTTGGAAGCAAAGCAACCGAGATCTACCACCGTGACGACGGTAACGGCAATCCCGAGTGGCGCATGTGGCATTTCCAGTCTGGGGCCCTGCATTCAGGGGAGGAAAATCGGCCTGCCTTTGATGATGCGGAACAAACCAATCAACTCGGCCATAACCCATATGGTCCACCGCTGACCTACACGTACACCCTCGAGGGTTACGAAGGTAAAGCTTCATTTGAAGACTAGCTAGGTCACGTAACAGTGCGTGCCGGTATCTAGTCTCGGCACACCCAACTCTTAATAGAGTTCTCCTCGTTTTCCTGCCGCCAATTCTTCTTCATCCCAATAGCCGATAGAGATTCCTCTCTTGGCAGTACTCCCAGGCTCACTTGTAGCACCAATCATCTGATCGGTAACGGTTGTGTCGTGTCGACGATGACGGAACCAATCAAACAACTGCTCATGCAGTTCCGCCACAACTGGCTGAAGAGTTGGGTCAGCAATGCGATCAGTCTGCTCGGCAGGGTCCTCATCGAGGTCATACAAAAGGTTTGGACCTACCTCGCTCAGGACGTACTTGTATTTATCGGTTCGAAGCATTGTGGCTCGACGCTTTCTCGGCTCGTTTGCTTCGGCAACGTAATGAGACATTTCTAAGAATCCCCAGTCAGCTTCACAGACGACGAAGCTTCGTTCGCTTCCACCCTTGCCATGGAGCAAGGGCACTAGGGATTCACCCTCGAGCCATTGCTTCCGCGTTTCATTCTCTCCCCCTAACGCTTCAACAAATGTCGGGACAAGGTCTATTGCCTCAACTAGCTCGTGCGACGCTGTGCCTCGAGTCCCATCCGCCTGAGATCGCGGATCCACAACGATCATTGGAACTCTGACCACCTCTTCATTGATCCAGTCTTTTTCGCCCATCCAGTGATCGCCCATGTATTCCCCGTGGTCGGAGGTAAACACAATCAATGTGTCACTCATTCTCCCAAGTCGGTCCATCTCGGCAAACAAACGACCTAGATGATCATCAATCTGTTTAACCAGCCCCAGATAGGTAGGTAGCACCAACTCTCTAGTCGCAGTCCTGGACATCGCTTTCCCGATACGCGATTTCTGGAGGGCACTGATTACTGGGTGGCTCGTTTCTAACTCTGCATCAGTTCTGTTCGGCTGAGGCATTTCTTCTCTTGAGTACAAAGAGTTGTAAGGAGCGGAAGCAACATACGGCCAATGAGGTTTGATGTAGCTAAGGTGCAAACACCACCGGTCATCACCTGCTTTTTTCATGAAGTCAATCGCCCGATCTGTCATATAGGCGGTTTCTGAAAACTCGTCTGGGACAACTGCCGGAAATGGTGCCGACCTCAAAAGCCAACCGGAGCACAGCTCACCATCGCCATCAACGACGCTATTGGCAGCCGTATGCCAGGGGTTACCGCCTAAAAACCCATTGGAACGCAAGAAGTCGTTGTAAGGAAGGTCTGGCCGCACTCGTTCATCTGGGTGCAACCCGTCGTCGTGTTCTTCGGGCTCAAACCCGCATTCCGACAAAAAAAGCCATTCGGGCGAGTTAGCTGGAATCGCGAGCCGGCTTCGAGCTTCCTCATCCGCCCGCATATGAGTTTTTCCTACCAAAACCGCAGGTACCCCGAGGTCTCGAAGGTGATCTCCCATAGTTTTCTGCGTCACTTCAAGGGGAACTTGGTTCCATCGCGCCCCATGGCTGACCACGTACCGGCCTGTGTAGTAGCTCATCCGTGACGAGCCGCATACTGCACCATTTACGAAAGCTCTATCGAAGCGAACACCTCTGTCAGCCAAGGCATCAATATTCGGGGTCTCAAGAAACGGATGCCCTACGCATCCCAGCGCATCCCATCTAAGTTGGTCGCACATGATGAACAGCACGTTTCGCAACGGTGTCTCAACTGTCTCTTGGTCATTAGGTGTCATCGAGACCGGACCTCAATCAAATCCCTATCCAAGTCATCTATAGACCCAACTCCCGATAACGCCATTGTGTGCTCTACCCCTGCCCGGAGAAATTCCAGTACCCAATCCACACCGCGTTCACCTGCGGCTCCCAAGGCGTAGAAATAAGCTCTGCCGATCATGCAGGCGTCAGCACCCATCGCTACAGCCTTCACGATGTCGCTGCCTCTTCTCACTCCCCCATCACAGATGATGGAAGTACGATTTCCAACTGCGTCAGCTACAGGTGCAACAAGATCAATCGGTGACGGAGCGTAGTCAAGTTGTCGACCTCCATGATTAGAGAGAATCACCCCGTCTAATCCCATATCAGCCGCTATCACTGCGTCTTCGACCGTCTGCACTCCTTTTATCATGATCATTCCGGGCCAATTATCTCTAAACCACTCGATGTCCGACCAAGACAGAGCTGGATCAAATTGGCTATTGATGTAGTCAGATAACGTGACCGGTGTAGACCCATCACCGACAGCCGAGCTTCCTTTAACATTTGCGAATTGAATTGGCTCAGCTCGCAAAAAGTCGGCGGTCCACCTGGGATGCTTTATCCCATCGAAGATGGTGTCCAAACCAACTTTTGGAGGAAGACTAAATCCTCGACGAACATCTCGCTCCCGGCGTCCTAGGACAGCAGTATCGACCGTAATCATGATGCCCTCATACTCTGCGGCGGCGGCTCGTTCCAGCATTTCTTTCAGCACCGGTTTGTCACGCCAGACATAGACCTGAAACCACTTTCTTCCGTCATTTACTTCAGCGACTTCTTCAATTGATCGAGTACCCATAGTTGACAACGAATACGGAATTCCCATTCTGTGGGCTGCTCGAGCGACCGCTAACTCTCCCTGACTGTGAGCAATCCGGTCAAAGCCTGTAGGCGCGATCATCAAGGGGAACGGTATTCGACCACCTAATAGTGTGGTGCTTGTGTTGATCGCGGCGACGTCTCTAAGGACTCTGGGCCGAAAATAATAATTCTTGTAAGCCGAAACATTGTTGGCTGCTGTGACTTCGTCTTGGGCTGCTCCATCGATGTAGTCGAAACAACCTCCCGGCATGCGTTTCTTAGCAAGAGCTCTCAAGTCGCTAACATCCGCGGCTTTTGAAAGTTTTCGCGTCGTTCGATCACGTTCATATCGCCGGAATCGAACAACAGATCGCAATGTGCTGAACATTCCCATATAAGGCCTCCGGTCTTGAATTGGTTCCATCACCCTAGAATCTGGAACAGTGAGCCTGTACTACGTGCAGAAGTTTCTGTTTGAACTAAACCGCGACGAAGATTTTCAGTCTCGTTACGCGGCCGATAGACGCGGCGCGCTCACGGGCTTTGACCTGTCAGACGAAGAGCAACGTGCCCTTACGGAACCTGATATTGGGCTGCTATTTCATATCGGAGTCAATGGTCAAATTCTCATGCACTTTGCTGCATTTCATTCGATTGAATGGCAAGACTATTTACAGCAAATGAGAGACGGGATAGCTACCCACGGCCCAGTTCGCGAAGGCGTCTACGCGGTTACGGGGTATGAAGGCGTCGAGGCTCACTCTGATCGACTCGGTCAAACAAGCGCCATTGAGGATGGGGGTAACTGATGCCTTTGGTATTCGCCGGAGTATGTAGTCATGCTCCAGGAATCGTAGGACGAGCTGATCAAGCAGATCCATCAGCTAAGGATCGCCTTTACGATGCTTTCGGAGACATGCGGGACCGATTAGAGGCCAGCAAACCAGACGCTTTAATCGTTGTCGCTGCTGAACACTTCGCCAATTTCTTCATGAATAACATGCCCAGCTTCGCCATGGGGATGGCCGACTATTACGAAGGACCGATTGAGAATCCAGATTGGTTAGGGATCCCAAAAACACAAATTCCCGGCGACAAATCATTGTCGGAACGGCTCATTCGCAAAGTGATGCAAAAAAGTGATGTGAGTTACGCCGAAGAGTGGAAATTCGACCACGGGATCATGGTCCCACTCCACTTCCTAACACCCAGATACAACCTGCCAATCATTCCCGCCAACATTAATTGTCAAGGCCCTCCATTAGCTCCTCTCCATAGAGCCTGGGCATTTGGTCAAGCACTAAGGGAAGCTGCTGATTCAGTTCCTGAAAGAATCGCTCTCATAGGAACAGGGGGAATCAGTCATTGGCCCGCTACTCCTGATAGCGGAAAAATCAATGAAGAGTGGGATCGTCGCTTCCTCGATCAGTGGTCACGCTGCGACAAAGATGCGATGTTGTCCTACGACGACAACCAGTCATATCTAGATGCTGGACAGGGGGCCTTTGAGATTCGCACGTTCATGACTGTTTCGGCAGCCACGGAAGGCATCGAAGGAACGGTGCACTTCTATGAACCAATCCCAATCTTTGCGGTCGGTTGTACCATCGCAACAATCAACCTCTGATTGTCTTCTACTACCGTTAACGAACTGATGAACTGACCACCTTTTCGAGAAACCGAAGCCATAAAACTATGCCCACCACTCAAGAACTACTTCAACGCTACAAAGCGATCATGCCTTCGTTCGTGACGCCTCTCTACGAAAGACCGATTTCTATAGAACGCGGTGAAGGTGGCTACGTCTGGGATCTCGAGGGCAACAAATACCTCGATTTTTTTGGAGGCATTCTGACAACGATGATCGGACACTCGGTGCCCGAGGTTGTCCAAGCCGTTCAAGAGCAAGCCTCTAAGGTGATGCACACTTCAACTCTCTACCTCAATGAACAGGTTGTTTCATTTGCCGAGGAGGTTGCAGCGGTGTCAGGAATTCCTGATGCACGAGTGCTTTTCACTACTTCAGGGTCAGAAGCAAACGACACAGCGATTCTGCTCGCAACTAACTACCGTCGATCGAATCAGGTTCTCGCTATGCGAAATAGCTACCACGGTCGCTCGCTGACAACTCAAGCTGTGACGTCCCATCGAAGTTGGCTAACAAGCAGCTACAGCGGACTGGACGTGCATTTTGTTCAAGGTCCGTATCGTCTTCGCAGTCCATTTAGAGACCTCGATGATGAGGCATTTACACAGGCATGTGTGTCTGATTTAGCACAGCTCCTTGATATGACTGACGCCAGTGGCTTTGCAGCATTAATTGCGGAACCTATCCAAGGGGTAGGGGGCTTTGCTACACCGCCTGACGGCTTTTTTGGCGCCCTGCACAAGGTATTGGAAGCTAACGAAATTTTATTTATTAGCGACGAAGTTCAAACAGGTTGGGGAAGGACTGGCGATCACTTCTGGGGCTACGAAGCCCATGGGATCACTCCCGACATTCTTACTTTCGCAAAAGGGGTAGGTAACGGCATCACCCTGGCTGGTTGCGTGGCACGAGCAGAAGTAATGAACGTGTTAGACCGCACTTCTTTTACAACCTTTGGCGGCAACCCCCTTTCCGTAGCTGCCGGAAAAGCGACCCTCAACTACGTGAAGGACCACAACCTGCAATCAAACGCTGCTATGCGAGGTCGCCAAATGACGAATCTTCTACGTGAGCCTTGCAGCTCGACTGACTGGGTTGCCGAGCTGCGTGGCAAAGGACTCATGCAGGCCATCGAGTGCGTCCAACCCGGGAGTATTGAACCAAATGCTTCAGCTGCTGCCAGTCTGATCGAGGAGTGCAAGAACAGGGGCTTATTGGTAGGCAAAGGCGGGCTTTATGGCAACGTTATTCGTTTAACTCCAATGCTCAACGTCTCTGAAGCGGAAATGACGGAAGGTTGCGAGATAATTACTACAGCGTTGAATTCGATTAACGGTTAGTCATTTCTACGTACTCCCGAACCATGGACTCTAAATTTGGATCAGCCGGGAGCCCTAGTTCACGTCCTCGTCGATCATCAAGCTGGGCCGGCCAACTCTGAACTAGTTCATCTGTTGCAGCGTCGTATTCGAGGCTGACTAGTGCACGAGCCTCGGGTCCTCCGACGACCTCTAAAACTTCCAGCATCTCAGCAACCGTTGCGCTCAACCCGGGGATGCCGACTGCACGGTCGTGTCCTAACAGGGAACCATCAATTTCAGCCAACATACGGATGCCCCTTGCCGTGTTCTGCGCTGAGCCAACGACCATGACCGTTTCTTCTGAAACAGGGACAATGCTGGGAAGTCCAGCTAGCGGCTCACGGAACATTCCTGACGCAAATCCTGAAGCAGCGGCATTTGGAGCCCCAGGCCGCACTATGACTGTTGGCAATCGCGCCGAACGACCATCAATATGACCTTTTCTGGTTGCATCATTAATTAAGAGTTCGCCTATGGCCTTGGTTGTGCCGTAGGTGCCCGAAGGGGTTTGCTTCACGAAGTCGCCGACTTCACCTCCTGCCGTATGACCACCAAAAACTGCCAGAGTGCTTGCGAAAACAACTTTATGAAACTGCTCCGATTGACGACACGCTTCTAAAAGTTGAAGCATGCCTCCAATATTTTGGTCTACCGCATGCTCCCAGTCGGCTTCTGCCCCTGCGCTGACGACTGATGCTAAATGGAAGATGGTGCAAGGTTTTTCTGTCAAAAGCTCAGTCAATATTTGATCGTGAGCAAGGTCTGATTGGATGACCTCACAGCCTGGAATTTCTGCGGATACGACATCAACCGCGATGATGTCTTCTATCCCTTCTTCTTGGAGCCCTTGGATCAATAAGCGCCCCAAAAAACCCGCACCCCCCGTCACGATTACCCGCATTTTTTACCTTTCTCATTCGTTCTCAAACTAACCAACTATCAGTTATGCGGTTAGCGGTTGACTTCGCAATTATCAAGAGAATGCAATTGACACCTTAAGAGCCTGCTCATCATGCGGTTCATGCGCGAGATGCATCGCCTCATCTATTTTTTCAACTGGAAAGATATGACTAAGCAGCGGAGCGACATCAATCGCACCAGACGCGATTATGTCGAGTGCCTCTCTAAAGGAGGCTGCATCAGTTTCATCCTGGGCACCGTATGTACTCGCTGCGCTCAGACGTTTACGAAAGAACTTGTGGAAGCGCATCTCGATATCCGAGTCGACACTCGGTAAACCGAACCACATTATTTCTCCATCCATACGCACATGGTCGACTGATTCCCGGAATGTTTCGGCGCGTCCGACAGCCTCAACTAAGTAGTCCACCCCACGGCCAGCGGTTAAGTCACCTACAGCAGCCGATAATTTATCCTTCCCTGCGTTAACGCACATATCTGCACCATAAGACCTAGCCACACCTAACCGAGTTTCAGAAAGGTCAGAAACAATAATCTGAGCGGCGCCCGCCTGCTTTAGGAGATAGGTCCAAAAAAGACCCGCAGATCCTTGACCCATGACAGCGACAGTTTCCCCTGCCACATCGCGAGGATGCTTTTTCATCGCGTAAATTACCGTCCCAAGTTGCTGCGCCATCAGCAAGTGAGACCTAGGTAAATCACAATCCGGTAGGGGAACACAATATTTAGCTCCGACTCGCTGGTATTCGTTAAAGCATTCACCTACCGGCGGGTTAGGAAAAGTTAAAACATGTTGACCTTCGTCCAAACCAGGCGATTTAGATTCAACTATCCGACCAATCCCTTCATGACCTGGATAACCATGCGGACACGGGAAGGGGTGACTTAACCCCGCTCCCATCATCACTACGTGAAGATCGCTACCACAGATTGAAGCCATCTCACTTTCAATCAGCACTTGACCATCTGTGATTTGGGGCACGTCAATCTCTTCACAGATCATCTGACCCACCCCGACCATTCGAGTTGCACGCATCGTCGTCATAGCTCGACTTTAGGCCCTCGGAATGGGTCCTCGTCCCAAGAGCGACTTCCAAACTAAAAAGGCCGTTGGCTAGAAATATCTACAAGAGTGAGCATCCGAGCCTAGGAACTGGCATGGTGGCGGTGGATGTATGACGACGAACCCTCTGGGATGTTCCGCGGTTGGCTGGTCTTAGCCGGTCTTTTCGTGACCATGGCCGTTACCTCAGGTCTAGGCTTCTACGCGCAAGGTGTGGTCCTAGACGCCCTAGTCGCAGAACAGGGCTTCAGCGTCAGCATCGCGGGAGCAGGTACCGGAATCTTCTTTGCGACCTCGGGAATAGCCGGTTATTACGCTGGAGGGCTTCTTACTAAATTTGACGCTCGCCTAGTGATGACTATCGGATCTCTCATTGGCGCAATTGGACTGGCGCTTCTAGGGCAAGTTCGAAATGAAGTTCAAATGGTCATTGTCATGGTGATCTTTGGAATCGGTTTCGCACTGACAAGCTTGGTTCCCGGTTCCACAATCGTGACTCGTTGGTTCGTTCGTAAACGGGCTATCGCTTTATCTATCGCATCTTCAGGCTTGTCACTCGGCGGAATCGCAATCACGCCCGTCATCGCAACCGTTATAGATGCTGACTCTCTTGTCTATTGGGCGCCCCGATTAGCAATCGCATTTCTCGTCGGCATGTTGCCAGCAGTTTGGTTCTTGATTCATCCGGCTCCCGAGCCTCTTGGACTCCGACCAGACGGAGATCCGCCCTTAGCTTCGGGAGCGCCTCCCCCACCCCTTGAAGGCGTCGACTTTAAAGACGCAGTCAGGTCCCGCTATTTCATCCTGATTTCCGTGACCTTCATCATTGTCATGGCAGCCCAGGTAGGGGCGATACAACACACTTTCAAAATGACGAAGGATCGAATCGACATCGACACAGCCCGAGCCGCTCTCATGGTGTTGAGCGGTACAAGTGTGGTGGCTAGGATCCTCGGCGGCATTGCCGCTTTGAAAATGTCGCTAACCAAACTCACTGCGTTCCTGATGGCTGTCCAATCTTTAGGAATCGCTGTTCTGGCTCTCGGGAACACGACCTTCGTCATTTTGTTGGGGGCGGTGATACTGGGGACCGCTATGGGGAACCTACTCATGTTCCATCCTCTGCTTTTGGCAGAGGCTTTCGGTGTTAAGGATTACGCCCGGATTTATGGCATGGGTTCACTCCTTATGATTTTCGGGGTCGGCAGCGGACCATTCCTCGTAGGTTTCATCCGCGACGTTTCTAGCTACCGGTCCGCGTTCACAGTCATAACTATCTTCGCCATTATCGGACTGGCTTTCTTGGCTATTGCGGGGAAACCACCGAGCGCGCAAACCTCAAGTGCCCAAAACCAGAAAAACGCTGGAAGGCAACCAGATGTCACTCAAGCCGGTGAAACGGTCCGAACGCTCACTCCAGCTGATCAAATTGAACCGCCATCTATGCCTGCACGACGAAGAATTGCGGTCGTGGACCGGGGAGCAGCACTGGGAGAAGACAGGCTAGATGTGTCGGAATCGGCCGTTAGGGCGATTCCACATAAAGACTCCGATTCAGCCAATTGACTTTGGTTCACGGAAAAGAATCGACTTAGAACTTGCCGACACGATTACCATCTAGCTCTAGTTGGCGGCACACCGAGACCCAGCTGTCCTCTCCACACAGGTCAACCTAGGAGGCAGTAGTGACTATCGACTTTAGTCTTTCGCCTGAGCTCGAGGAGATCCGTCTTCGAATCAGAACGTTTATCGACGCGGAGGTGAAACCTGTAGAGGAGATCATCGAACGCGACAAGCTCGACCAAACTGATAGAGAGAAATACGTCTCCCATTTAATTAATATGCGAAAAAAGGCGTTCTCCGAGAAACTTTGGCTCCCTCATATGCCTAAGGACTGGGGCGGAATGGGTCTAGGACATGTTGAACTAGCAATGGTCCAAGCCGAAGCAGCTAAGTCGCGCTACGGGCCATGGGTTCTGAACTGCCAAGCTCCAGACGAAGGCAATATGCATACGCTTCTGCATTGGGGCACCGAGGAACAACGGGAGAAATATCTCAAGCCCCTTTGCGAAGGACAAGCCACCTCTTGTTTCGCTATGACTGAGCCAGAAGTCGCTGGTTCAGACCCAACCTTGATCCAAACAGTTGGCTACCCAGACGGAGACGAATGGGTAATCAATGGACACAAATGGTTTATCTCCAACGCCCACAGGGCAAATTTCGCAATCCTAGTTGTCCGTACCGAAGAGAACCCTGATATCCCTCAAGCAGCAAATTCCGCATTCATCATCGATCTACCGCAGCCAGGGTGGACCGAAGTTCGCGAAGTCGAAACGATGCACGGTGGCTCAGGACACAGCGAAATTTTGGTTGAAGATTTACGCGTTAATGCAAGTCAGATGCTGGGAGGTCGTGGACAAGGGCATCTACTGGGCCAATACAGATTGGGGCCTGCTCGTCTGGCTCATTGCATGAGATGGATAGCGCAAGCCGAGACAGCATTGGACATGATGGTTGACCGTTCCCTTCAACGTTTTTCGCATGGGTCATTGCTCGCCGAAAAACAAGGCATCCAATGGATGATCGCCGATAGCACAATGGAGCTGTATCAGGCCAAGCTCATGGTGCTACATGCCGCATACAAGATCGATCGCGAAGAAGACTTCAAGGCTGAGGTCTCCATGGCAAAGCACTTTGTAGCGAACATGCTTGGTCGAGTAATCGACCGTTCTATCCAAGTTCACGGTGCACTTGGTTACTCTACAGATACTCCATTAGCCCACATGTACCAGCATGCCCGCTGGGCACGCTTTGCCGATGGAGCAGACGAAATCCACCAGATGAGAATCGCTCAACGAACAATCGCCGCCTGGACCGACGAAGGTTCAACGCGGAGCGCTACAGGCGGTCTCCCAATTTAAACCTATAGGGCAGCACCGACCACAGCAGCAGCAGCAGCGACACCCGACGAACCCGTAGGTGCACCCATTTTTGCTAAAGCCGCTTCTACCGTTCCTAAAGTACCGAGAATCATTGGTGGATTCAGGTGACCCATGTGGCCAATTCTTATGGCACAGTCGGCAAACTGGTCTAGTCCCACTCCTAAAGTGACACCTGCGTCACTCTCTGCGATACGACGCAACTCAACGGCATCTATCCCTCCGGTAAGAATGGTCGTAACGGAATTCGAGCGCGCTTCTGGGTCAGCAACGTTGAACGAAAAACCGTCCGGAACATGCCAAGCGTCGACAGCAGCTCGGACAGCATCTGCCAAGACGCGATGCCGCCTCCAAACATTCTCTAGGCCTTCTTCGAAGAGCATGTCTAGCGATTCACGCATCGCCCACAAATGTTGAATAGGTGGTGTGCCGCAATAAATCTTGTAGTGCTGTTCCGGGTTAGTTCGCGGCTCCCAATCAAAGTACCCAGTGCGCAAATCAGCGCTCTTATGGGCAAGCAACGCCTTCTCACTCGCAAAGACAAATCCGAGGCCTGGAGGAACCATCAGCCCTTTTTGCGTTGCGGCGACAGTGACATCAACACCCCAGTCGTCATGTTCATAAGGTTCGCAACCTAAAGAAGCGATGCAATCGACCATCAAGAGGGCTGGGTGATTTGCTGCGTCTATTGCAGCCCGAATGGCTTTAACGTCATTTCGAACCGAAGTCGCAGTATCTACTTGAACAACCATTACAGCAGCGATTTCTCTCGACAAATCGGCTTTCAAACGTTCCTCAAGTGCTTCAGGACTTACCGGGCGAGGATCGGTTCCCGGCAAAATCTCTGCTTTCACACCGGAGACCTCTGCCATTTCGCCCCAACCAACAGCAAAGGTGCCCGATTCGAGAACGAGCACTTTGTCCCCGCGAGACAAAGTGTTACTTATAGCCATCTCCCAAGCCCCGTGACCATTTGAAACGCTTATAAACACGGGTTGCTCTGTTCGCGCAATTTTTCGCAAATCATCCTGAACGCTGTAGGAGACCTCTACGAGGTCCCCCTCATAAATATTTGGCATAGGCCGATGCATGGCTGACAGAACTCGATCTGGGATCACCGATGGTCCCGGTATCGAAACCATCGGGCGACCGTAACTCAACGACATTTCAGTACCCCAACTATGAGCAGAGTGTTCCTTGAGTCTGGAAGGTTACCTTTACCCGGAGCAACATCTGCGAACAAGACCGGGTTCACGGAGATCCTTTTGGGGTCGTAGTGTGTTGTTACAGCCACAAAAAGAACCAGGGGGATCAAATGACTGACGCTCTACTTCACGGTTTCAGTCTGCCTAACAAAGCTGAGGCAGATTTCATCAACATCGTTAGCGCGAAGGATTGCACCTTGGTGGATGACCAAGGCAAGCAATACATCGACGCTATGGCAAGCCTCTGGCTATGTCAGATTGGGCACGGAAACGCGACAGTAATTAACGCAATCAAAAACCAGCTCGACCATTTGCAGACTTACAACACTTTCGACCCATTTACCAACGGACCTGCCGCCAAGGCTGCTGAAACGATACGGAGAGTCAGCCCTCATCCTGAAGGAAGGGTGTTTCTCGGGTGCTCCGGTTCGGAAGCAGTGGACACTGCCCTCAAACTATCGCGGATGTTTCATCAGCGACGCGGAGACAACGAACGTCAGATCATCATCAGGAGAACAGCGGGATATCACGGTGTGAACATTGGAGGAACCAGCGTCCAAGGAATAGAACCGAATCGAATTGGCTGGGGTGATTTATTGCCTCACGTAATTGAGATTCCCAATGATGACATCGAAGAAACAGCAAGCTTATTTGCCAGACACGGCTCGAACGTTGCTGCCGTCATATGCGAACCAGTCCAAGGCGCGGGGGGCGTTATCATGCCCCCAGATGGCTACCTAGCCGGGCTACGCCGTCTCTGCGACCAGCATGGCTCATTGCTGATTTTCGACGAAGTTATTTGTGGCTTTGGACGGACCGGCGAATGGTTTGCTAGCGACACTTTTGATGTCAAGCCTGACATGTTGACATTTGCCAAGGGAGTTACATCTGGCTATCTACCGCTCTCGGGAGTCATAACGTCCAAAGAACTCAACGAAGAATTAACCAGTGATGAGGCAACAAAGCTAATGCATGGGTATACCTATTCAGGTCACCCGACAGCAGCGGCAGCAGCGATCGCAAACATCGAAGTGATCGAATCCAACGGTCTAGTCGCTGAAGCCCGGCGTATAGGGCAACAAATGGAGGCAGGCTTCGATGCTTTGCTTGGTGATGGCACAATCAATAGCTTCCGCGGAATCGGCGGCATTTGGGCCTGCGAAATTGGTGAGGATGCTATCCCAGCAAGAGACGCAATGATTCAAGGCGGAATCGTGTGTCGAGGAATCGGGCAGGCTCTAGCTTTCTGTCCTCCTTTGATCATTACTGACAATGAGATAGGAACAATTTTCGACACGCTCAGCGATGTGTTAAAGCAACGCTAATTTCTGACCCTTGCGGAAGCGCATCGGGTTACCGGGGCTCTTCTGCTATGCGTTCATGGTGATGAATAACCTCATCGATTACGAATCGTAAAAATTTCTCTGAAAATTCTGGGTCTAGTCCCGCTTCTTCAGCCAGTTTTCTGAGTCGCTTGATTTGTTCTTGCTCACGATCAGGGTCTGCTGGAGCCATGCCGGCTTCGGCCTTATATTGACCGACTGCCTTGGTGATACGAAATCGCTCAGCCAACATATGAATCAGGGCAGCATCGATATTGTCGATACTTTGACGAAACTGAGAAAGTTGATTATCACTCATCCCTTGAATTTCTAGTCGGTAAAGCAATGTTTGGCATCCGTTTATTCAAGATCGCTCTTTAGTTAGCAAATAAGAGCGCCCTAGTGCTATGCCATAAAGGTGACTGAAATCAAGATCCGAAGCGCTACCGCCGAAGATGCGGACACGATCGTCAACTTCATTCAAGCGTTAGCGGAATACGAACGAGAACCAGACGCGGTTGAAGCCACACCCGAATCAATATCTCAACAACTCCGTTCTGAACCTCCACCGTTCGAGTGCCTCCTAGCAGAAGTCGAAGGCGAAGTTCGGGGCTTCGCTCTCTTTTTTCATAGCTACTCAACTTGGCGGGGAAAACGGGGGATTTATCTGGAAGATTTATACGTTCCTGAAGAACATCGAGGCTCCGGGATCGGAAAATTACTCCTCGCAACATTGGCTCGTGTGGCCGTAGAGCGGGACTGCCCTCGACTTGAGTGGCAGGTTCTTGACTGGAATCAACCCTCCATCGATTTCTACGAGGCTTTAGGCACCAAAGTGATGAAAGATTGGCTTCCTTGCAGGCTGGACAACAACCAACTCAGCAAGCTTGCCTCTCAAGGGACTACGGTCGAAGCACGATGAGTGATGATTACAACTTAAGAGGGAAAGTAGCAGTCGTTGGAGTCGGCGAAACGACTTACTACAAACATGGTCAATCCACGGACCCCGAATTCGTCCTTGTTCTTAAAGCCATCCTTGCCGCATGCGAAGACGCTGGCTTAAACCCCAAGGACATAGATGGATTCTGTTCTTATTCCAACGATAGAAATGATCCACCACGTCTAGCGAACGCTCTTGGAATTCCTGAACTTCGTTATTCGAACATGCAGTGGACTAGTGGGGGCGGTGGGGCAGCCGCCGCAATACAGAACGCAGCGGGTGCGATAGTCGCAGGTTCGGCTGAGGTAGTCGTGGCTTATCGCGGACTAGCGCAAGGACAATTCGGGCGATTTGGACGAAGTGGCGGATCGCGGCCGGTTAGCGGACCTGCTGCTTATACCTTGCCGTACGGAATGATGAGCGCAGCACAAATGTATGCAATGCGCACTACCCGCTTTATGCATGAGCACGGTGTGGGAAGAGATGCTATGCGTTCAATAGCAATGGCGTGTTACCACCACGCTCAAAACAATCCACGAGCGGTTATGCATGGTCGGACTTTGGATGAGGAAACTTATGATTCATCTCGTTGGATTACCGAGCCATATCGACTCTTCGACTGCTGCCTCGAAAATGACGGCGCAGCAGCGCTTATCGTTACTAGAGCAGACCGAGCCAAAGACCTCGCCAAGACTCCGGCACTACTCTTAGCGGCTCAACAAAGCGGAGGCCATAGGTCAGGCGCGACCGCTGAGAACACCACCGATTACGTCACCTCGAGCTTTAAGCCCGCAGTCAAATATTTATACAAACAAGCGGGAATTACAGCGGCTGATATTGACGTGGTCCAAAGCTATGAGAACTTCACGGGCGGTGTCGTGATGAGCTTGATTGAACATGGATTATGCACATATGAAAACGCCGACGAAGTACTCACGTTCGAAAACCTCCGCGCGGACGGTGGAGAACTACCCCTGAACACCAGTGGTGGCAATCTTGCCGAATGCTATATGCATGGTCTCGGCCTCCAGGTTGAAGCAGTTCGCCAGGTTCGGGGCGAGTCTTCGAATCAGGTAGCTAATGCAAAAGTGGCGTTAGCAAATGCCGGACCAATGGTGCCGGTTGCATCAACAGCTATTTATGGGACCGAGGAGGTTCTGGGATGAGTCGTGCAACCAATGAACCTCACCTTCCCGGATTGCGGCAGCCTGCACCATCTAACGATGGCCTTGACGCTCCGTTTTGGGAAGGAGCACGAGCTCACGAACTAAGGGTCCAGCAATGCGCTGCCTGCGGTATTTATCAGTGGGGTCCAGAGTGGATGTGCCATCAATGTAATTCAATGACCCTGGACTGGGTCACAATTGACCCTGTTGGGCAGATATACAGCTGGCAAAGGCCACATCACCCAGTCCACAGCGCCCTCGCCGATCATGGTCCCTACATCGTCGTCTTGGTCGAATTGCCGCATGCAAGCAATATTCGCATGGTGGGTAATCTCCTCGGCGACCCAATGCAAGAGATTGAAATTGGCGCAGACGTTTCGGTTGTATTTGAAGACCGAGAAGGCGACCCCGACTTCACTCTGGTCCAATGGGAAGTGACTTAAAGGACCTGACCTGTCTCTGAGGCAATTCTTAACCAACACGCCTCAATGCTTTAAGAGCTGCTGTCACATCCCTCTGCGACACTACCCAAGGTGCCACACTCGATGACAATGCCTGACCCTGAGCTTCTCTCAGACCAGTTCCTGTCTTCAAAGTCAAACACTGAACTATCGGCGATGATGCATCTCATCATTGCAGAACAGCAAAGGAGAGCATTGGAAGGATCGGAACCTGAAGCCCTACTAGAGCAAGGCTTCCACGACGGTTTCAAACCAAATGGTCTTCCCCACGATCCCTGGATCGTCGACGGGATCCTTATTTGTCCTGGAGCGGTGAATGACAGAAGCGCTACCTCGCATGATTGTGGATTCGTAGCCTTCGACGAACACTGGTGTTGGGAACATCCTGATGTACTGCTAGACGACGTGCGCTATATAGATGGCCCTAAACGACGTCAGCGTTCTGTTTCTCTTATACCTGTCTTTGAGGGACTGGAATTTGACCTTGTTATTTCACGAGCCTCTGCGGGTCAGCACAAAATGAGGTCAGCCACCGCGTTTCGAGTAGTCGACAGTTGCCTTGAAGTAGTTCGCAACAGAACACCTAAGAAGACGACAGGTCATCGCCACTAAGTCAGAGCAGCAACTTGGCGATAGTCACCAAGATGAATCCAATCGCAACAAGCTGATACGTCTTCATTTTAAAAGACTGTGGCGGCTGACAAAAATCAGCCGCCACATTCAATTATCACTTAGTAGATCGCGTCATTAACCAGTTATCGCATCCAGTGTTTCTTCGCTGGGGGCAAAATAGAAAGAACCTGAAGCTGGGTTCGAATAATCAGTCATAGCATCACGCACGCCATTCGCATCATCCAATCCATACATCATTCGCATGCGCTCGCGCAGTGGGGCTTGGTCCTTGCAGAAAGCCATGAAATACAAGCCAACCGTGCCGTCGTGGAAAGCATACGGTGTTGACCGTCGAGCTATCTCATTCCGCTTAGCTGACGTTTCGTTGCCATGGTTCCCATCTTCACGAAGCTCAACGTGGCTTAGATGGCTATATGCCTCTTGCGTGTCAGTCTTCTCAATTTCTGGAAATTTTTTGCGTCCGAAATTCTTCTCTTGCTGCTCATCGGAAAGAGCGTTCCAAGCGTCGAGATCATGCACCCAACGTTGAGCAATTATGTGGCTACCGCCGGCTCCTGGATCTCCATCAGCAACTATGGCGACAGCAGGCTGATCTTCGTCAGCGGGGTTGCCAGTTCCATCCTTAAATCCGGTCATATCTAGGGAATCACCATAGATAAAGGTTGGGGTTTCACGGGCGACTGCCATATGGCCTTCAAGCGCTGTACGTGCATCGTATTGCGCCTTCCATATTTTGTCTTTGTCATCATGGTTAAGCCACAAAAGCAACTCTTCTTGGGTTCCCTTAGCCTGTCGTCCCGATCCATCTTCGGATTCAATGGTTACGTATGCTTGAAAGTCCTCGGGAACATCGTCGGTTAGCTCAGGCAAAAGACCCGGACCAAACCCGAGAGTTAGGTTGATATCTTCCGATGCGCATGTGGCCCGGAGAGCCGACAATGCCGATTTGATAGCACCTAAGTCAGCTCCCTCTGTGCGACTAAGATGCACATACCACTGGTTCTGACCCATGCCATTAAAAATGGCTCTTTGAGGTGTCGCCATCTATATTCACTCCTTCGTGCGTGCTGTTGAGCGTTTTACAGGATCGTAGGCTACTTTCCCCACGTCGTCATCACCGTATAAACAAATCTTTCCTGAAGAGTTTGAGGGATTATGCAAGAATTCTGCATGCCTGCTTACTCCACCGAACTTCCTATTCGACCTGACCTAGACCAGGCACACGCCGAGGTAGCGTCCCGGTGGGCAGTAACGGGCAGCTGGTGGTCTGGAGTTGAACGCTTAGCCATCGTTGAAGAGGTCCGACACGCTCGAGATTCAGCTGGAATCGCTCCTTGGGAATCACCAAGCGAAATTGAAGGAACTACGGCTACCGGACACATATTGCCTGATGCAGCTATTGACGCTATTTGGAGGATCACCAATCACCCTGGAACTCTGACAGCGGAGTGGCATGCCTCGATTCTGGGTCGTGGTATTCATCCAGAGGCTTACGTGGAAATGGTGGGGGTAGTAGCCCAAGCAAACGCTGTTGATCGCTTCGCCGACGCCTTAGATTTGGACCGCGTTGAGCTGCCTTTACCGTCTAGTTCTGAGCCAAATCGAACTAGTGATGTTTCTTTGCAAGTCACTTCGCATTGGGTGCCCACCGCACAAATTAAGGGGCCAAATGTTCTGAAAGCACTGAGCGCGGTGCCATTCGAAAATGAAACATTGAGTATCTTGTCATCAGCTCAATACGTTCGTTTAGGTGATCTGCTCTCCGATCTCGTCTCAAATCAAAATTCGTTGAGTCGCTTACAGGTCGAAGTGATCGCGGCTCGTACGTCGAAGCTCAATGAATGTTTCTACTGAACTACCAGCCATGCGTTTCTGCTCGGTCTGAGCGGAATAAGTCAAGATTCTCAAGTTAGTTTTGAAGCTATCGATAATTCAGAATCTGGTGATGGTGGTGTGGAACATGGGGCCTTGTTATCTCGTTTATGTGAAGCCATGTTCAAGGAAGACAAAGATCAACTCGCATCTGTAAAGGACAAATTACTTGATGCTGCTGGGGTGGATGTGTTGATTGATGCGGTCGCTGTTTCGGCAAACTTTTACATGATGACGCGAATAGCTGACAGCACCGGCACTCCATTAGATGCCGGCACGGTTGAGCCTTCCGCCGAAATTCGTGAACTCGTGGGTGTGAACAGTTTTACTTCTCGTCGCGAAGCTCAGAAGTAGCCTGATTATCGAAGCTGACTCCGACCGTCAGTAGCAAACCAAATAGCGCGAGTAAGCCTGACATTCCCACAACTTCAGCGAAGGTAGGCACAAACACTTCCGGTGATGTCACATCTTCGATGTTTAGATTTGCTGATCGTCGATCGCGAAAACCAACAAAAGCTGTGTTCCAAACAGCAAGGCCGCCGACGAGACCGGCAGCTCGAACCATCTGGGTCATTCCACCTGCGACCCCCTGCTGCGAGCGAGAAATAGAGGCCATGACAAAGCTCATATTGGGAACTTGAAAGCTTCCAAGGCCGACTCCAACCAACGCCAATACAACGACAAGTGAGACCAACGAACTGTCCGCGTCAGTTCTGCTGAACAGCAACAGGCCAAGGCCCTGACAAGCAAGTCCGAATCGAGTGAGTCGCAAAAGGCCGAACCGCTCAATCATCCGACCAGCAGCCCATGCAGATAACGCTGTGCTGGTTGGAGCTATTCCGAGGATCAGTCCCCCCGAGATTGGGCCATGGCCTCTGATGTCTACGAGCAGATAGGGGCCGAGAAAGAAAATGCTGAACATCGACGCGTTTGCTAGGGCGTTCAACAAATTTGCTTGTCCGAAGCCTGGTCGTCTGAAAAGCGAGAGGTCTATCAGCGGGAGTGTTGCCCTGTTTTCAACGAAACAAAACAGAACGAGAACCATTGCGGCTGAGAAACCCAAAATCAAAGTTCGAGATGTCATCCAACCCCACGTCAAACCGCGACTGGCAACGAAGAGCGTTAAACCCAATCCGACAGCGAACGTCACAGCCCCAACGAGGTCAAGAGGTTGCCGGCCCTTGCTCTGTGTCTGTTTGTGTAGCCCAGCAATCAATGCAGCTACTAGGAGCACACCCGTATAGGGGACACGGAAAAAGTAGACAGATGGCCAGTCCCATATTTGGAGCAACAATCCCCCCAATGGGGCCCCCATCGCTAGGCCGCTCGCCATGAGCATCGCATAAACACCTAATGCTCTCGGTTGACGTTTCTCACTCACTGACAATGTCACTAGGGCGGGGGCGGTGCCGATGATCAGCGCCATAGATGCACCCTGACTGACCCGAGCTAGGAGAAACAAAGTAAATGATGGGGCTAGGCCACAAGCTGCGAAGGTAACTCCTTGGGTAACTATCCCGACAAGCATTATTCGACCGTGGCCGTAGCTGTCCCCGAGTCGACCTGCGGGAAGCAACAAAACTGAATAGGTCAAAACGTAACTAACAACGACCCATTGGATCTGAGAAACATCAATAGCGAAGGACGCAGTGATAGCTGGGAACGCGATGTTTACCGAGGTGTCAAGGCCGCTGAGCAACCCACCCAAGCAGGCCACTACGAAGGGGCCACGAGTTTTCACTAAATCAGCTTTCGGCTGCCGCCTTCATGCCTTGAAGGGTTGCGGTAATGCTCTCTCTCGCGTTGGCAGCTCGGAATTGGATTTCCTCGTCACCATGTTCAATCATCAAAGGAGACAGGTTCATCAGTGCCCATGACTCGGTCAATGTGGTGCCTGAATCAGTAGGTTCTAGGTCATAACGCCAGTGAATGAGGTTCATCGCTGTGCCGCCCGTGACGAAGGCGAAGGTCTTGTTTTCTTCACGGACAATAATTTCGACGAGGGCTTTCCATTCGTCATCACCAATGCGGTTGATACCTACGAACTCGTCGCCTACGGCGCCTGTTCCAGGAATTCCTTCCTCATTTTTGCGCCAGTACCCTCCGGTGTTTTCGGAGCTCCATTCGCCGTACCGGTCCATCGCTGTGACTAGGGACCAGACCTTTTCCGGAGACGCGTTTATTTCAATTGATTCGCTATGGCTCATGATTGGTTCACTCATGGCGGAGAGTCTGGCAGGCCGAGAGCGTCTCCGCTAACTATCGTCACTTGGCTTTAGACGAACTCGTTTAGAAACTCCAATAGAAGTTGGTTTGTTTCTTCGACTGCTTCAAGTTGCACCCAATGGCCCGGTCCCTCAATTACGTGCACTGAACGCAAATCTTCGAACAGTTCAGATCCTGTTCTGCCGCCTGTCATCTTCCGGACTGGATCTTCAGAACCGGTAATAAAAATTGAAGGTTGGCTGATCTTTCGGCCTTCGAGTTCGGATGTGTCAGTCAGAAAATAAGGGATATTCCTGTACCAATTCAGACCACCGCGAAATCCCGACTGTGTGTAGGCGTCTACGTAATAGTCGAGATCTTCTTTTGTCATCCAATGCGGAAGTTCCGCCGGCGGCGCAGGAGCTGCTTCAAGCATCGTTTTCTTTCCCTGTTGATCTACAGGTGGACCAGAATCGCCTGATGCTGACATGTGCACTGTAAGGAGCGACTTACGGATGTCTTCCTCAAAATGTTCTTCTGCTTCTCCTACGTTTTCGCAGAAAAATGCCCAGTAAAAGAAGTTGTCTCCCCAAAACTCCTGAGTACACCAGGCGGGGTCTAGGTTCCTTCCGTACGGGACTGACATGCCGACGACCGCACGGACGCGTTCTGGATACAACTGCGCCACGTTCCAGCCCACGAGTGCTCCCCAGTCGTGGATCATCAATGCGTACTCGTCGTATCCGAGTGCAGTTGCTAAACCATCTATGTCTGCAGCCAAGTCACGGATGCGATAGTCGTCGACGTTCGGAGGACATTCGCTGTATCCGTAACCGCGCTGGTCAGGAACGCATACTTTCCAGCCTTGATTAATAAGCGGGTCAATCTGGTGGCGCCACAAGTACCAACATTGCGGCCAGCCGTGCATCAAAATGATGAGAGGGCCATCGCCTTCTACGACACAACGGAGTTTGACTCCGTTGGTTTCTAACACCTCGAAATGTCTGTCCGCTAAGCCCACGTGATGCTCTTTCCTCGTCAGGAACTAGCTTTACACAACTAATCTGCGCTTATGACCTACGAAACGATCTTGTACGAAGTTGATCAAGGCGTTGCTCTTCTAACGTTGAACCGCCCTGAACGTCTCAACGCCTGGAACACCCAAATGGCTGCCGAGATTGGTTCCGCCCTCTCCGACGCAGAAACAGACGACCAGGTGCGAGCGGTAGTCATAACTGGGTCAGGGAGAGCTTTTTGTGCAGGACAGGACTTGTCGGAAGGTGAAGACACCTTCGCAGAAACCCCTGAAGCGAACTCGCAAGAACAAGGTACGCCGACGACGATGCCTTGGGACGTGTCTAAACCTGTAGTTGCAGCTATAAACGGGCATGCGGTCGGCGTTGGCCTAACTTTCCCACTTACCTGCGATGTGCGTTTCGTTGCTGAAGACGCAAAACTTCAGTTCGCATTCGTGCGCAGAGGAATAGCGCCCGAACTGGGTTCGAGCAAACTACTTAGTCGAATGGTCGGCTTGCAGGTAGCTAGCGATCTTTTAATGTCCGGCCGATTTTTTTCGGGAACGGAAGCTAAGCAAATTGGTTTAGCCGCTAAGGCACTTCCCTCTGGCGAAGTACTTCAAGCAGCTCTGGATTGGGCTCAGGACGTGGCTGCTAACACTGCTCCGGTCTCGGTAGCAGTGACTAAGAAAATGATGTGGGAAAATCTGCGGCCAGAAGTAGATGAAACAGTGCGCACCGAGCTGCGACTTATTCCTTGGTTGGGAAGCCAACCAGATGCAGCTGAAGGCGTGATGCACTTCATCGAGAAACGGGCCCCTTTATGGTCGGGAAGTGTGACCACAGACATGCCCGATTTAAAGCTCTAACAGATCCAATAATTCAACGGTCTAAGCGCTAAGCGAGCACAAGAACAGTTACCAGAACAACCGCTACACCAGCTATCGCTCCACCAATACCGAGAAATACAGCGATCATCGCTGGAACTAGAGAATTATCGTCTTCCACGTAAGCTCCTAAGCCCTAACAAATCAACGATCACCATAGCGGATCTCTGATCTGAGTCCATTCACAAAACATAGGTCGACGTTCTTGTGGAATTATTCAGTTCACAGGTTCAACTCATAGAGGAGTTCGAAAGTGGATTTCGATTACAACGACAAAACGCTGGAGCACAAAGAAAAGCTCGAAACCTTCATGCAAGAGCACGTGTACCCAGCCGAAGCCGAACATCACGCGTTCGTTGAAGATCCGGCCAACATGTGGCAACAACCCCCAGTCGTTGAGGATTTGAAAAGCAAAGCTCGAGATGCCGGCATTTGGAACTGGTTCTTACCTGCTGAGTACAACGAATGGAGCCCCGGCTTCACAAATCTCGAGTTCGCTCCCTTAGCTGAGGTCATGGGCCGTGTGCCATGGTCGTTTGAAGTGTTCAATTGTTCGGCCCCCGATCGCGGAAACATGGAAGTCCTCGCAAAATATGGAACCCCAGAGCAGCAAGATCAGTGGCTGCGCCCGTTGATGGAAGGGCGAATCCGATCCACCTACGGTATGACCGAACCTCAGGTCGCATCTTCTGACGCTACGAACATGGAGTTGCAGATAGATCGCGACGGCGATCACTACATCCTCAACGGCCGCAAATGGTGGAGCAGCAACATCTACCACCCACTGTGCGAATTCGTTATCACGATGGGTGTTTCAAACCCGGATAACCCGCGGCATCAGCGACACTCCATGGTCATAGTCCCTAAAGACACTCCCGGTTTAGAAATCGTTCGCCCCTTATCGGTGTTCGGTAACTTCCATTCTCCAGCAGGTCACGGCGAACTCGCCTATCACGATGTACGCGTACCAGTAGACAACATAATTTTGGGTGAGGGCAGGGGCTTTGAAATTGCTCAGGGTCGGCTAGGGCCTGGACGTTTCCAATACGCGATGACCAATGTGGGGATGGCACAAAGGATGCTCGACTTGATGTGTGCCCGAGCTGAACAACGCGAAGCTTTCGGCAGCAAACTCAGAGACTTTTCTTCGGTTCGCCAAGACATCGCCCGGGCGCGTTGTTCTATCGAACAAGCTCGACTGTTGGTGCTTAAGGCAGCCGCGGAAATGGATAGATCAGGAGCAAAGGGCGCCCGTGATTACATTTCCATGGTGAAAATCGTTGGACCGAAACTCGCCCATGACGTAGCTGAACGAGCCATGCAGATCTTCGGCGGTAAGGGAGTCAGTGGCGACACACCCATCGCCGAAATGTATGTGATCGGACGTCTAATGCGGATCGCAGACGGCCCAGATGAAGTTCACATGAACCAGCTAGCCAAATTGACCATGGCCCAAGCAGAGATAGCTCGCCAAAACGGTCAAGGCGGCATCGACTGGTACGGCGACTGAACCACAAGCGACATGATGACTGAATTCGTAATTGACGGCGCGACCACGGCTTCTTCGGCTGACGGGTGCGCGTCTGAAGCCATGGCGTTTGAGCAAATGGGCTTGGACGCTGCCTGGACTTTTGAGGCCTCTCACGACCCTTTTCTTCCCTTGGCGCTCGCTGCTCACCAAACAGAAAGCATTCAACTTGGCACGGCTATAGCTGTAGCTTTTGCCCGGAACCCCATGACGTGTGCTGTCACGGCGTGGGACTTGCAGCGCCTATCAAACGGCCGTTTTATCTTGGGATTGGGAACTCAGATAAAGCCACACATCACGAAGCGGTACAGCGAGGACTGGTCGCAGCCCGCTGCGAGAATGAAGGAATATATTGCTGCCTTACACGCTATTTGGGACAACTTTCAGACAGGCGAGAAGCTGGACTTTCGGGGCGAGTTTTATACCCACACCCTGATGACTCCATTCTTTAGCCCAGGTCCACTCGAGGTAGACCGGCCCCAGATTTATGTGGCTGGGGTTGGCCCAAAGATGGTTGAGATAATCGGCGAATCAGCTGACGGATTTTTTGTTCATCCATTCCACACGCCTGACCATATGGAAGCAGAAACGCTTCCCGTGTTGCGAACCGCCGCAAAGTCAGCGGGTCGAGAAGCAAAAGATGTCACGGTGGCGTGCCTCACGATTGTTGCCATGGGCCGCGACGACGCAGAAGTGGAAGATGCGCGTAGCAAAGCGGCAGCACAACTCGCTTTTTATGGTTCAACTCCTGCTTATGCGGGTGTTCTCGATTTTCACGGTTACGAGAATCTGCAACCCGAACTGAACCAGCTCTCAAAGCAAGGCGACTGGAAGAAAATGACCTCAAGGATTAGCGACGATCTCGTTGATCTTCTCTGTGTGTCGGGGACACCTCAACAAGTCGGAGCCAAACTCAAAGAACGGAACCAGTTCGCTGACCGGTCAACCATGATGTTCTATGGCGCACCACCCGACCCGGACGCCATTGCCGACACAGTTAAAGCAGCCCGCACCTAACCCAAACCTGCAGCTGACGCGAATGCGCGCATTTCTCGTTCTAGGTCACCCATCGGTTGATAAGCAATCTCTGTTATACCCTGTGACTCAAGTTCATCTATGCGCCCTTTGACTTCTGCTTCGGGCAGGGTGAACGGTGAAAGAAACATCGAGTCGCCGACGACGACTTCACGGTCTATGTCGTTGAGGTGCGTCAAGTGTCCTGCGTGGACATGGAGATGACGTTCGTCTTCGGGGACTTGTTCGACGAGTTCTCTGAACTGCTGGGCGTTGGGCAGAGTTTCCAAACGTTGATCGTTTTGTTCTAAAAACGCGTGGTACGCGACGCTGACCCATGGCCCTGCGGTTTCGATCACTCGCGGAGAGTCCACCGTTTCGTCTCCACTCATAACCGCTCCGCTTGTTAACAAGATGACGTCGTCAAGTTTTTCGTAGTTGGCATCGGGGCGGGGTCGCGACGTGAAAACACCGCACCCTATTTCAGCTGCGGTGTTCAATCCTCTAGGACCGTTGACACCCAAGATCCACGGCACTTCGATGGGCCGATCTGGTGCTTGGCTATCCCAGTGCAGCATTGCGGTGGACTTGCCATCAACAGTGATCGTCTCGCCTCTCAATAGGGCTTGTACTTGTTTGATCATTTCTGGGAATTCGGCCCATTTGAGGGGTTTTTGGCCCATTGCACGTCGCCCGGTGAACCCGGTTCCAGCGCCGATGATCACACGCTCCTCACCCACTAAGCCAACCAAGGTCGCTATAGCTGATGCTGTGACCATTGGATGACGCAAAGACGGGATCAGAACTCCGGGGCCGAGCTTGATTCGATCAGTGCGCTGAGCCGCCAACGCCAGAATCATCCATACGTCTAACTGAAGGGCCGGGGTGTCATATACCCAGGCCGTGTCGTACCCGAGTTGTTCAGCAAGTTCGATATGGGCGGGGGTTTCGGGAATGGGTGGAAAAGCAACAGAGATCCTCATCCCTTCATTCCATCACGGAATGAAGGGGAGGATCTCGTTACTTAATTCTTGTAGTGCCGTATTTAGGCAATACGTCGCGTAACTACTTGCTGTGTTGCGGAAGCATCAAAAATATTCTGGGCTTCGGCTTGGATTGGGCTATCTCCGACCATTGACCAAACTTCCGGGTTATTACGCTCTTCATACTCTGCTATTGAGCCGTAGTACAGCAACATGGCGAAGCTGCAGCCGCCTTCCCCTAGTGGCGTCATCAGCGCGGCAGCTGGAGTTCCAGCAATTCCGTTGACCATGTTTACGAATTGTTGCGACACCTCAATCGCCTTGCTTACATTGTGAAATGCAGCTCGATTGATGGTGTTGACAAGGATCTCGCTTGGCTCCGCTGGCATATTTTCAGATCCAGCTATTGGGCTCATAACCCAATCCATCGCTGGCTCTTGGTACATCGCAACGAGCTCGGCAGCTCTACTCACCCATCCAGCGTCTTCAATCATCGCGGGCTGCGCTGCCATCAGGTCTGACCAGCTGTCAACTCGAGTGCTAAGTCCGCAAGAACCTACTGGAGCTCCAGCTAAGGTCTGCCAGCCATACCAGGTGAGGTCCGTACTGGAGTTCAGGTATGACACCATTTCTGCCACCTTGGCTGGTCCTTCTAGAGAACATTCTGGACGAAACTGAATTAATCGTTGAAGAATTTTCATTCTCTCACCACCTATTTCCTTTGTTGGGCTGTTCGAACGATAGCCAAAGCGACTTGGCCCGCGTTAGATTTTTCGGTTCTACATCTTGGACCTTATTATTCAACACATTCCTCCGGACCCAAGAATGCGACCGCTACACCTAACCCCGCTTCTTTCTTAAGGGTGGCGATACGACGGTAGGGTTGCACCGCTGGTTTCACTTGACCAAGCAAGTTTCCTAGAAGCTCCGATGTTGCGTCGATGTCACTAACAGCGATAACTAGTCCCCACAATTCCCAGGTGCGTGATCGGTCTTCGGATTCAGGACCAATGAGTTCCAGTTCTATATCGCCCATCTTCGGCGCTGAACGAAGCATCTCTTTGTCGGGAGAGCCAAACGGTCGACCGTGTTCAACCTGCACCCCTGCATTGCTTAGCGCTGCTTTCCCTCTATCGAATTCTGGGACCATGAGAACAACGTGGTGAAAACCAACCGAGCCATTGGGATGGACAATCGAAGGTTCGGGGACCGGGTTCTCGGTGAAACTCGTGGGTATCGGACCAAATTCTGATCGGATGCTGTTGCGAAGAACCCACGAGTGGATTCCTCCCGGTCCATCGCTGAACACGACTTCTGTCCTGCCAACTAGGCATCGCCGTTCGTTGATACGAAAGCCGAGCCTTTCCCACGCACTCGGATCATCGCCGACGTGGAGTTCAGCGATAGTCGGCTCTGCATCTTCTATCGGACCCATAAATTCAAGTGCTAGGCGACGGGACGCCTATGTCGCCGTTCCTGGTGGTGGACCCCATTCGTTGGTTTCGCGGGAGCTGGGTTGAACGGCCCAATAAAGAATTGGAATTACGCCAATTCCAGTGAGGACGAGCCACATCCATTTTCCGTTACGCCCTACGTCATGCAAGCGACGAACACCAAGAGCGATACTCGGACACAAGTACGCGAAGAAGTAAATCGCCTCCAACGGACCTATGTCGTTGCTATCGAGGTTCCATATGGAAGCGGAAACTCCCCCGAGAATAAAGGTGATGATGGCTGAGATCAGCGTTGGCCACCAGTAGGAAGGCCTTGCCGAGCGGCCTTGGAAATCGGTGTAACGACGCCATGAATCAAAGTAGTAGTGCAATGCATCTCCAGATCATTTGGGAGGTTCCAATATTGAGATGGTATTAGGGAAATACGCGTCGCCGTTGACACATAACCCACTCATAGTTTCTTGCATGCAAAGTGCGACTCGGCATGTCAAGATGCTGACATGAGCGACCCCGTTATCATCACCGAAGATCATGGCAGAGTAAGAGTAATAACGATTAATAGGCCCCAAGCCTTGAATTCAATGAACAACGCTGTGTTTGCTGGAATTCGAGATGCGCTGGCAGCAGCTGAAAGTGACAACGAAGTCGCTGTTGCTGTTATCACAGGTGAGGGGCGAGCGTTCTCAGCTGGTCAAGATCTGCAGGAAATGCAGGACGGACTATCTGGGGAAGGCGGAGGAGATCATCAGTTCCCAGCAATGTTGAAGCAGCTCACCGAATTCAAGAAACCTCTGGTCGCAGCTGTAAATGGTCTCGGTGTGGGAATTGGAATGACATTTCTTGCCCACTGCGATCTGGTTCTGATGTCAACTGCTGCACGGCTTCGCACTCCATTCCCCCAGTTGGGGTTGGCTCCTGAAGCTGGGAGCAGTTACACCTTTGCCACCAGGATGGGGTGGCAAAACGCTGCTTACGTTCTCATGTCTGGGCGTTGGTTTTCTGCTGAAGAATGTCTGGACATGGGTCTTGTTTGGAAGGTGTGTGATCCAGAAAACCTCATGCCGGATGCGATCTCTGTAGCTACTGAGCTGGCGGCTAATCCAATACCGTCACTTGTGGCTACGAAAGAACTCCTGATGGGAGCTGGCCGACCTGATGAGGCTTGGGCTGCGCACAAACGTGAGATTTCTGCGTACGCGACGCTGTTAGGGGCGCCCGCCAATGCTGAGGCTGTGGCTGCATTCGTCGAGAAACGGGATCCAGACTTTTCTTCTATCCCTGGGATCTAAGAGGATTCTCGAGCCCATCTTGGCGGGCGACTGCTAATAATCGCTTCAGTTTCGAGGTCGTCTAACTCGGAGGCACTCAAGCCAAGCACTTGTTGGAGAACTCTGCGGTTGTCTTGACCTCGGTATCCGACTCGGGGTTCCACACCAGCCGGCGCGCCGCGAAAGCGCCATGGTGACTGGGGAACGGTAATCATTTCGCCTCGGCCAGTGTCGATGTCAACGAAGGCTTCTCGTTCTTTCGCCCACTGGGTATCTGCCAGTTCTCTAACTGATCGGACTTCAGCGGCAATAACTCCTCTCGGGCCGATAGCAGCTTCAACTGCATCGGCATCGTCGAAGGTGGCAACAAACTCCGCAAGAATTTCTGTTAACGCCTCACGATTCTCTACTCGGTCCTCAATAAGGGCAAAACGAGGGTCACTGGCCAAGTCTGGACGGTTTATGGCTTCGATCATGTATCGGAAACCATCATTTGTTGTTATATCGGTCGTGATGCTCACATATCGGCCATTCGCCATACGAAGCACAGGCGACCAATTTTGGCCGCCTTTGAACCCAACCATCGGGTCCTGTCCTGTCATTTCAATCGCGGCTAAGTCATTGACCATTAGCGTGCTCTCAGCCATTGATACTTCAACTTTTTGGGCTTCCCCTGTGCGGTCCCTCATATGTAGTGCTGCGAGGACAGCTCCCAACGCATGCAGACCGGTGCAGGTATCTGAGTGGGACATCGGATCGTTTCTCGGTTCCTCTTCCCGTCGGCGGGCCACCATCTCGGTGACCCCTGCCTCAGCATGAATTGCCGAGGCAAACGCTCCTTGGCCTGAACGGGAATTGTCGTGTCCCCAGCCGCTGACTGAAGCCATAACAATCTTTGGGTTTACGGACTGTAATTCTTCGAAGTCAATCCCTAATCGACCCATAACGTCCGGTCGGTAGTTTTCTAAGACGATGTCAGCGTGCTGGACGAGTTGAAGAAAGAGTTCTCGTCCTGCCTCAGAATAGAGATCAACTGAGATGCATTCTTTGCCTGCGTTGTATTGCACGAAATACGGCGATAGCCCGTCCACTCGAGGGACGAGTAATCGTGTCAAGTCTCCGTCCGGTGGTTCAACCTTGATCACGCGGGCGCCAAGGTCGCTCAGAAGCCGACCGCAAATTGGCCCAGCTAGCGCCCTGGTCAAGTCCAGGACCATTACATCTGAAAGCGGCTTTTCCATAGCTTCGAAAGTTAGCTTCCCAAAGGGTGTCCGTGCTTAGGGTTAACCATGTACAAACTTGTGGCCTGATCTGTCAAACGGATCCTGGTCTAGATTCAAAAACTCAGCTCTCAAGTGATCCCATAGAACAAGCCGCTCCCAGTTGGGTTCACTTGGCATTCCGTTCTCGTCAAGGAACGGGTTTGGAAGCAACACAGTCATGAGTTGCTCATCGGCTCCGTTGAAAAGTCTCAACCCCCACGAGACAGGGGCGCCTTCTTTGATAAGGCGATACAGCTGTGCTCGCTGGCATGGCCGCGTCGCTGCTATCTCCGGGTCGGTAGGGTTTGACGGGTCACCGATTGTCGGCCCGATACATATGTGTATGTGCCATTGGTCGAAATCGAGGGTTGCGTAGCCATCCATCACCGTTATCTGCGGTGGACATGGGGCCTTAATTTCGTATGCAGCTCCTTGGACGATGGGGCCGAACTGCACAGTTTCCCAATGCTGAAAGACGACTTCGAGTAGTCGCAAAAGAGTGGCCTCATCTGTTGGAAGGTCAAAGCTTTCGACAAGCCCGACGCCAGCCTCTTCGATCGTGCGACTTTCACCGCTCATTAGTTAGTCATCTCTCGAAGCCGCAGTGGTTCGCTGCTGCAATCATTGCAACCGATCAAGCCAACATCTGAACTTTTCATTATCTGGACTCTTTTCTGCTCAGACTGCTTCCAGTTCGAAGACTGTCGGTCGCCGACTTACCTCACCGGTGTCAGTTGCCACTTCAGTCACTGGCTGAGGTAATGGTCTGTTCACTCCGAAATCGACGGGTTTGGTTGAGGCTGTCAGTAAGACGACTGCTCCTAACAGTGCCATTACGAAAACTGCGCCTACCGGCAAGATTCGGAGGGTGGATAGGTCGGCTAAGAATCCGACTATCGGAGGTCCAATCAGACTCCCGAAACCTGAATAGAAGAAGAGCATTCCTGTAACTGCGCCGATGCCTACCAGGCCAAAATAAAAGGCAACGACGTCACCGGCTAACGCGACAAAGCCGCCATAGGTGAGTCCGAGTAGGGCGGCGAAAATTAAGAGCATGTAGTAGCGACCGTCAGCGATGATCCAGAAGAAATATGCGACTGGTTGTGCCATCAACGCAATCTGGAGCAGTCGCACCGAACCTAGCTTTCCAGCTACCGCGGTTAATAGGAGTCTGCCCAAGATGCTTGAAGCTCCTACAACACTCATCAACAGCGCTGCCTTAGAAGGTGTGATGCCATCATCCTCAGCAAATTTGATAACGAAGGCGAAAGAACCCATCAAGGCCATGGACATCAGACCGAATGCAATAGAAATGGTCTTAAATTCTCTGGTCCGCATCACACTGCGGACGTGCCCTCCGCTAACTCCTGGGGCCTGAGACGGAGATCGCCGCACCATCAAGAGACCAACTAGAAATCCAGCAGCAGATATGGCAGCTAAAATTCGGTAGCTATTGCGCCAGCCCTCTGTCTCAATAATCGCTTTCGCAAACGGAACCAGTAACAGTGTCCCAAATCCCGAACCGGTAGCAGCTACGCCCTGAGCCAATGCCCTATATTTCACAAAGAAAGTAGCAACAGTTGAGAAAAGCGGGGAGCAAAAAATTCCCCCACCAAAGCCGCATCCAATCCCATAAACGATGTAGCCCTGCCATATTGCGGTGACAAATGAGGTCGCTACAAGACCTGCGCAAAACAATGCGCCGCCAATCAAGAGAAGTGGCCGGGGGCCATAACGGTCTGCCCATCGGCCCGATATTGCTCCAGTGCCGAAAAATAGAAACATAGATAAACCAAAAACAATGGAAGTGGGTCCCAGTTTCGTATCGAACTCCTGGCCCATCGAGCTAACAAAAGCACCAAACGTATACAAAACTCCGAAGGCAACTCCGTTAGCGATAGACGCGCCAATAGCCACTGCCCACGCGCGCGGAGTGTCAAAGTGGTCTGTCGCGTCAGTCATGTTGCGCGCCATCGTATGGCAGCCATAGAGTTTCGTCGCCCAAAAACAACTCTT
>Ga0066825_10000002_pt1 | contig 124987 bp, 122 predicted proteins | sample ETNtaG_6_FD_65608 | JGI IMG/M metagenome (GOLD analysis project Ga0066825, IMG submission 65608) | Marine microbial and viral communities from oxygen minimum zone, Eastern Pacific Ocean - ETNP201306SV45 | ecosystem: Environmental > Aquatic > Marine > Oceanic | place: Pacific Ocean: Eastern...
AAGGAAAGGACCTGCAAGCCGGCTTCTAGCTGTAAAGCCGGCCTTACCTTTGAACCAGTACAATGTGGTAGGGTTCGGCTTTCTTGCCGCCTTTTGTTACCTTAACGGAAAGCGAGGTTTCGCCGTTCGGAATCTTCACGTTTCGGATACGCGTTTCGTCTGCCGAGCCTTCGATCGCAATGGTTTTTCGAATGTCGCCGATTCTGAGCTCCAAACGCGCGTTGGCGACGGGCTCCTTCCACAGAAACTCGACATCGTAGCGTTTGCGATTGCGAAATTCGAGCAGCCATTCGCCGCCGTCTTCCGTCACGCGCCGATCTTGCGTCGAAAGCGACGTGCGCGTTTCGTATTTCGTGCCGAGCACGATGCGAGGCGGGGCGTAGTTATCGGGACGGGTATTGGATACGTCTTCGAACCAACGTTCGTAGGTTTGCATCAAGCGCTTGGCGATTTCGGGTCGCTTTTCGAATAGGTTATTCGACTCTCCGGGGTCGGCGTCCATGTCGTAGAGCTCGAAGGGAATGTTTTGGGGCATCTTTTCGTTTCCGAAACCCGTAGGGTGGACGAGCTTCCAACGTTGCTCGCGAACGGCGATGTGATGCAGGGGAGTGGGTTCGTTGCCACGATGAATCTGCAACACGAATGAGCGATCAGGCCAATCGACTTTCTCGCCTTTCAATAGCGGGAGAATGCTGCGCCCGTCGAATGGGTGATTGGAAGCCACATTGGCATCGGCGGCCTCGAGCAGAGTGGGCATGATATCGATATGGGCGGCGATACGGTCGTTGGTATGGCCGGCCTTCAACTGAGCGGGCCAACGTACGAAGAAGGGCGAACGGATGCCGCCGTCGTGCACCTCGTTTTTCTTGCCTCGGGAGGGGCCGATGTAGCGTCGCGTATTGGGTCCGTTGTCGACCATGAAAATGACGATGGTATTATCGGCGATGCCCCGCTTATCGAGGTGGGCGAGCAGTCGGCCAACATTGTCGTCGATATTCTCGACCATAGCGAAGACGCGGGCGACGGTGTCGGCGTCTTTCGTATTGCCGAGCAAGACGGGCGAGAGGTCGGTGTTCTTGTACTTTCGATACAGGTCTTCCGGAACGTCGTGGTAGGGACTGTGCGGGGCGTTTGTGGCTATATAGGAAAAGAAGGGCTTCTTGGACTTCAGGGATTGGTCGATGAAATCGAAGGCGCCGTCGAAGTAGACGTCGGTGCAATATCCCTTGGTTTGAACTTGCTCGTTGTTGCGGAAGAGGATCGCGTCGGTGTAGCGACGCTTGTTTTCGCGCGGTTCCGAGGGTTGGCCGAGCCCACCGCCCAAATGGATGAGCGACTCGTCAAAGCCTTGATCCGTGGGTCGCATCGGGTAGTTGTCGCCGAGGTGCCACTTGCCGAAGATACCGGTCGCGTACCCGGAATCGTTCAAGGCTTCGGCCAGCGTATACTCCTCGGGTTCCATCATTGAACGGCCCTTGAATGTATCGATCAATCGAGTACGGTAGCTCCAGCGTCCGGTCATTAGGGACGCTCTCGTAGGCGAACAGACCGGGCTGACGTAAAAGGTGTCCATGGATGCGCCTTCGCGAGCCAGCGAGTCGATGTGGGGCGTCTCGAGCACGGGATTGCCCATAATCGATAGATCGGCGTAGCCCTGGTCGTCGGTAATGACGAGGACGATATTGGGACGCTCGCCTAGGATTGCCGTGGCGCAGAAGAGGAAAGCGAAAGTCGCGAGGTAGCGTTTCAAGTTCATAGATCTAAGGATATGTTCGGAGACCAATTGAGGGTACGCAGAATATTCGGCGGGATAGGATGATCTTGGACGTTTCGAAGCGATACAATCGAAGATTGATCCATTTTGCGAGATTGGTATTGGTTTTGAGGATGTTCGTTTTCGCTACGCCCAGAGTCCCCGTTTCTATACTAATCTTAGCCTCGTTTCTTCTAGGGTCTTCGCATGCGGCTCCTGAGGTCATTCGCGATATCGAATATTCGCGTCCGGGAGGCTATTCGCTAAAGCTGGATTTGTACTTGCCGGAGAATCGGCAGGGAGTGGCTTTGCCGGTGGTGGTTTGGGTGCATGGAGGCGGTTGGAAGAATGGCAGCAAGGACAAGTGCAAGGCCGCCTGGCTTGCCGATGAAGGCTTTGCAGTGGCCAGCATCAACTATCGACTGACCGATGTCGCCCAGTGGCCGGCCCAGATCGACGATTGCCGTGAGGCGGTACGTTGGCTGCGACGCAACGCGGGAGTCTTCGGATTGGATACGGAGAACATCGGCGCGTGGGGAAGCTCTGCGGGCGGGCACCTCGCTGCGTTGATGGGTACTTTGCCGTATGCGAAGGATGAAGCGGTTTCCAGCCGCGTGTCAGCGGTTTGCGATTGGTTCGGTCCCACTGAACTGCTTACCATGCCGCCCAACAACGTGGGCAATGGCCGTACGGAAGAAGACGTCGCGAATTCCAACGGAGCTAAGCTGCTCGGATGTACAGTCAAGGACTGCCCGGAGTTGGCGAAGCAAGCGAGCGCATACGACAATGTGTCGAGCGACGACTCGGTCTTCTTGATCATGCACGGGGATCGGGATCCCGGCGTGCCGATCCAACAGAGCATACAATTTCACAATCGACTGCAGAAAGCCGGCGTGCCTTCGCAGATGAAGGTCGTCATCGGCGCCGGTCACGGCGGCAAGGAGTTCGAGACGAAGGAGTCGCGGGGTTTGGTACTAAGCTTCTTCGATCGGTATTTGAAGTAGCGCTACCGAATCCAGGCGTAGATGGGGTAGTTGCGCAGATGGGATTCCGAATCGTCGGGACTCTGGAGGTAGATCGTCTCGCGAACCTTTTTCGAAGTATCCTTGGGTGTGATCTTCAGAAGGTAATGCTCCTTGGGCTTTACCTCGACGATTTCGAATTCGAACGCCGAGTCGACGATTTCGCCGGTTTTCGAAACGACTTTTTCGATGGCCATGGGTTGAGTCGAATGGATGACGATCTCGCAGTCCTTGGCTTCGACCGCATCGCCGATTCTCCAAAGCAGGGCCCTGCTTTTGAGCTGAATCAGTTGCGGGATGTCCACATTGAGCTCGAGCTTGTGAGACTCCTTTTCCGCGCCCTTTTGAACTTCAACCGAGATCTCTTTGCGCTGTTTGCCAACCCGGCTACCGATATCGAAGGTGGCAAGCAATCTGCCTGATTCTCCTGGCGCGTAGGTCGTCTTTTCGAGCGTCGGGACAGTACACCCGCAAGCCGCATGGGTTTTGGTAATGGTGACGGGCGCGTCACTCTTATTCGTAAAGCCGTAATATACGTTGACCATTTCTTGGCCGATTTCGGCTTGGACCTCGATGTTGGTCTGCTCCCAATGGAGCGCGTCAGCCGCAAGGACTTTGGAGCTGGCGGTAAAGGCGAGTAGAATCGCCATGAAACGTATTAGAGCGGATCGAGGGTTCATAATCGTTAGCGGATTGTGCGTATGAGGGCGGGTTTGTCCAACAAACTCCTTGCTCGCTAGGGGGCTTACGGTTCTCATCGCGCTATGACTGCATTCTCCCGGCCTGATGGCAGAGCAACCGATGAACTTCGGCCCGTTTCTTTCGAGGCTGACTTCGCTCCGAACGCGACTGGCTCCGTGTTGGTCTCGTTCGGCAATACCAAGGTGATTTGCGGGGCTTCGCTGGACAAGCGCGTCCCCGGTTGGATGCGGGCTCAAGGTATTGAAGGGGGTTGGCTGACTGCGGAATACTCTATGCTCCCCTACAGCACCCACGATCGCAAGCAACGCGACTCGTCGCGCGGCAAGCAGGATGGGCGATCCATCGAAATTCAGCGCCTGATCGGCCGTTCGCTAAGAGCGGTCATGGATTTGCAGAAGCTGCCGGGCTACACTTTGTGGGTCGATTGCGATGTGCTGCAAGCCGATGGAGGCACGCGTACGGCTTCGATCACGGGGGCATACTTGGCGGCGCGGCTCGGAGTGCAAAAGCTGATCGAGGAAGAAAAGCTCAAGGAAAGCCCTTTCAAGGATTCAATAGCGGCGATCAGCGTGGGCGTTTACGAGGACGAACCGGTACTCGATCTCCCCTATCTCGAGGACCGAGACGCGAGCGTGGATTTCAATGTAGTGATGACGGGGCAAGGCGAATACGTCGAGATTCAAGGGACGGGCGAAGAGGCGACCTTTTCGGAAGATCAATTGGCCAGTCTGCTGAGCCTGTCCAAGAAGGGCTGTCAGGAAATTTCATCCCTGCAGGCGGCGTTCTTGTCGGAACGATTGCTGGCGGGATTGGGCAGTTGAGCGGGTCCGTATTGTCGACCGGTCTCTGAAGGTGGGTCGCAGAGAGCGAGCTAGAATTAGGCGTTAGCGATTCGGCAGGTTCCAAGAAACCTGCGATTTGCATGCGTATCTCTTTGATTTTTTGCAGAGGGACCGCTTAATCCTCGGTTTCTCCCATTTGGGCCTACCATGAATATCCACGAATACCAGGCAAAGCAACTGTTCGAACAGTACGGCATTCCTTGCCCGAAAGGCGCGGCGACCAGCTCGAAAGACGAATTCGAGTCCTGCATCGACGGCCTCGGCGAAGGTTTGATCGTCGTTAAATCGCAAATCCACGCCGGCGGTCGCGGCAAGGGAACCTTCACCGACGGTTTCCAAGGCGGCGTCAAGTTGGCCAAGTCGAAGGAAGAGGCCCTGGAATATGCGAACGCGATGCTCAATAACACGCTCGTGACCGTCCAGACGGGCCCCGCGGGTCGCGAAGTGCAGACCATCTATTTCACCGAAGGCGCGGACATCGACAAGGAGTACTACTTGGCCATTCTCATGGATCGCGCGACCTCGGCTCCCGTAGTGGTCGCTTCTACGGAAGGCGGAGTGGAAATCGAAAAGGTGGCTGAGGAAACCCCGGACAAGATTTTCAAGGCCTACGTCGATCCTTCGATTGGACTGCAACCGCATCAAGCTCGTGGCATCGCCTTCAAGTTGGGTTTCGAAGGCAAGCAAGCGGGCGCCTGCGCCAACCTGATCTTCAAGCTCTACGAGATGTTCTGGGATAAGGATGCGGACATGGTGGAGATCAATCCGATGATCAGCACGACGGATGGCGGTGTCATGGCCCTCGATGCCAAGGTGAGCTTCGATTCGAACGCTCTATACCGTCACAAGGATATTCAAGAACTGCGAGATCTGAACGAAGAGGATCCCAAGGAGGTCGAGGCGTCGAAGTTCGATCTCAATTACATCGCCCTCGATGGCAATATCGCCTGTTTGGTGAACGGAGCCGGCTTGGCCATGGCGACCATGGACATCATCAACCACTGCGGCGGCGAGGCTGCCAACTTCCTCGACGTGGGTGGCGGCGCGACGGCTGAGCAAGTGACTGCAGCCTTTAAGATCATTCTCAGCGATCCGAAGGTCGAAGGCATCTTGGTCAATATCTTCGGTGGTATCATGCAGTGCGACGTAATCGCTCAAGGCGTTATCGAGGCGGCCAAGGCGGTTAGTCTGGACAAGCCTTTGGTGGTGCGTCTCGAAGGCACGAATGTGGAACAGGGCAAGCAGCTGCTTGCGGAAAGCGGGATCGAGATCACTTCGGCCGACAGCCTGGCCGACGCGGCTCAGAAGATCGTCGATATCGTCGCAGCCCAATAAAAACGTATATAGGATTTCGATACAATGAGCGTACTTGTTAATAAAGACACACGCGTCGTATTCACGGGAATTACCGGCAAGTCGGGCGGCTTTCATGCCAAGCAGTGCATGGACTACGGCACCCAAGTGGTCGCCGGCGTAACGCCCGGCAAGGGTGGACAGCTTTTCGAGGACAAGGTGCCGGTTTTCAATACGGTATCCGACTCGGTCGAGAATGAAGGCGCCAACACGGCCTGCGTTTTCGTGCCGCCTCCGTTCGCTGCCGACTCGATTCTCGAATGTCTCGATGCGGGCATCAAGCTAATCATCGCCATCACGGAAGGTATTCCGGTCAATGACATGGCGAAGGTGAAGAAAAAGCTGCTTGAGACCGATGCCCGTCTGATCGGTCCCAACTGCCCAGGCGTTATCACTCCAGGCGAGTGCAAGATCGGCATCATGCCAGGCTATATCCACAAGCCAGGTACAGTGGGAATCGTTTCGCGCTCAGGCACTTTGACTTACGAAGCGGTATGGCAGGTGACCAGCCTCGGTTATGGACAGTCGACGTGTATTGGCATTGGGGGCGATCCGATCAATGGCACGAATCACACCGATGCGATTAAGCTCTTCAACGAAGATCCCGATACCGAAGCGATCGTAATGATCGGAGAGATTGGCGGCGATGCGGAAGAAAACGCCGCGGCCTACATCAAAGAGCACGTCAAAAAGCCGGTCGCTGGCTTTATCGCGGGCACGACAGCCCCTCCGGGCCGTCGCATGGGTCACGCGGGAGCGATCGTTTCCGGTGGCAGTGGTACGGCGGATGCCAAGATCGCGGCCATGGAAGCGGCGGGTATCGCCGTGGCCAAGACGCCATCGGACATGGGGACAGCTCTGCTAGAAGCTTGGGGCAAGTAGTTGCCATTGGGATACGAATTTATCAAAGCCGGATTCGCGAAAGCGATCCGGCTTTTTTCGTGTCTGAGTTTTGTAGGGCCTTCGCTTGCGAAGCGCCGCGTCTATCGAAAAGCCGCTAGTTTCGCGATTATCCATTCTCTCGGGAGCGCTCCGTCGGCGTCCAGCAGTTCCTCGAACGAATATGGCGTTTCTTTCCAGCGACGCCAGAAGGGATATTGACAATCGAGTTTACAGATCCCTGATCTGTAAGGGTTCATGAATACGTATCTCGCGTATTCTTCCTCGGCTTCGTCGGGTCGAATTCGGTGATCGTAGTAGTTCATTTGTCAGTCGATTAGCGCTTTTGTCTTAGACTTTAGTTTGGCAATGGTCCTGCCGAGTGACAGCCTCTCTCCAAGTCTAAAGACTAGGTGCAGGTGATCTGGCATCACGGCGCCGCACAGTAATTGGAAGTCTTTTTCTCGTTCTTGGCTCTTCAGTTGGTTGAAGAGAAATTCGACGCTCGATTTAGTCGCGAGCGTACGTTCCCGGTTTTCAGTGCAGAGTGTGATAAAGTATCTAGATTCAGGGATCGAAACGCGACCCTTTCGTAGGAGCGTTGTTTTTCGAATGCTGAATTGGGGTTCCATTCAGATACGTTGGATTCGAAGCCCTTTTGGACGCAAATCCAATTGGGATCTGCTTGTGCGGCGCTTCGCAAGCGAAGACCCTACAAAACAAGACGTGGTCTCCCGTTTTATCTTGGGTGCTCGGCGTTGATCATGGCGAGCAGCTTCTCCTTGGATTCCGCGAGTTCCGGTCGGTCGATCTTATTGATGATCTTGCGGGCAGCGGTATGGTGCCCGGCTTCGAATCGAGCGCGGGCCATGTAGAGTTCCATCATCTGCGTCTGTACCGGATCGCCAGGAAAGTCCACAAGCTGTTGCCACTCTTCGATAGCGGCTTCCCAATTAGGCTTATCGACGTCGAAAAAGCTCTGGGCGTAACGCAGTCGATAGGGTAAGTGGGTAGGATTCAGCATCGCGGCGGTTCGGAAGGACTCTTGAATTTGCAGATCGATTCCATCAGGCAGGAATAGCTCGTCGTCGATGAAGAATTTGCGGAACGAGAAAAGAATATTTCCGGTTTGGTAGTGATAAAGCGGCTCATCGGGAGCGAGGTCGATCGCCATTTGGTAGAAGGCGAGCGCCTCGGCGTACTTGCCTTCTTCGGCTTGATAATTGCCCAGCTGATTCTTCACGATGGCGTGGTAGGGGTCGAGCTCGTCGGCTCGCATGAGCATGGCATTGCTAACCTTCCGCTCGCCGATGCGATGGAGTAGCATACCATAAGATATGTAGGCTGGAGAAAACTCGGGAGCTGCATTGAGCAGCCTTTCATAACCGTCGACAATCGATTGAAGCTCGGTTTCGATGGAACGGACGTCTTCGGTGGCAAGGGCTTTTTCGTAGGCCTTGTAGGCCGCTTGTTCGCGATCGCTCAATTGCTTGAGGATGAATGCGGCCATCGACTCGCTGCTGGGCTGTTCCTTTTCCTTGGCTGAAATAGGAGCAATTGCCAAGAAGCTGAATGCTAAAGCGACTACGCTGATAGGTAGAATGGATTTTGCGAGAGAAGGCATGGGAATTACTCTTTGACGCTGAAATCGGGCGATCGTTCCGTCGAACAACGCTTAATATGCGATCGAACTAGACGAAGGCCCGCCAAGAAGCAAGCGATCGAGCGCGTCATTGATCGGAGACGCGCCTGTTTGAGAGGGGAGTTTCCCCGCTTGCCACGCCTGCGCTTCGGTCTAGTAAGGGAGACTGAGACCGCTTATGTACCGCAATCTGAGTTCAGACAAGATGTTGGAAACGGTCGAATTGCTGGGTAGGCGGATCGACGAACGGTTCCCGTCCTCCAATTTGAAACAGGTTTGCGACACCTTGCTAGATCTCGCCCGCGATTCCAGGGAGAAGGCTCAGTGGATAGCTCGACCGCACTACTTTTTGCGAGCGGCCATCGGTCTGGTCATCGCCCTGGGATTGGGGGCCTTGGCCTACAGCGTATCGCTGCTGGAGTTCGAGGAGAGCTTGGGATTAAGCGACTGGGTCCTGATTGTGGAGGCAGGCATTGGCGATTTAGTCTTCATGGGAGCTGGGGTGTTTTTCCTGGTAACCCTGGAGACGCGTTTGAAACGAAAACGAGCCTTGGAGGCCTTGCACGAACTCAGGTCCTTGGCCCACGTCATCGATATGCACCAGTTGACGAAGGATCCGAATGCTATTTTGAATTCGCCGTCGATTTTTACGCCTTCTTCGCCGCCCCGCGATATGACGCCTTTCGAGCTGAATCGCTACTTGGACTATTGCAGCGAACTTCTCTCATTAACTGGCAAGATCGCGGCCTTGTATAGTCAGAGTTTTCGCGACTCCGTGACTTTGTCCGCAGTAACCGACATCGAGAAACTGACCAACGACTTGAGTCGGCAAATCTGGCAGAAGCTGATAATCCTGCAAGCGAGCTATCGGGAAGAGTGATGGGCGGTGTTGAGCGCCCGCGATCATTTTAACCACAGAAGGCGCAAACGTCACAAAGTAGATACATGCGCCGAGGTGACATTTATACGCTTTCTGGAAGAGAGTGCGGCATAAGAAGTCATGTTGTCCCGTTTTGTGACTTTTGCGCTTCTTGTGGTGAGCCTATAGCTTAGGGTTGACCGCGCTTGTTTGAAGCTCGCGGAGTTAAACGCATTCCCAAAATTTCGCGTGGCATCTTACTTTGAGCCGTGGTCGGTACGGGAGCGGCCTTTGAAGTACTTCTCGCGAATCCAATCGGGCTGCCAGATGTCGAGCGAGCGTTCGATCTGGGTGAAATCGATCTCCTTGGGTCGAGGATTTTCGACGCTAAGCGGCGAGGGGTCGCCTACGCGTTCGCGCCAATCTTCCATTAAGGCCATCAATCGCTTTACCGTGCCCGCGTATGAAGGGTGGTCGGCCAGATTGTTCATCTCGTGTGGGTCGTCGACGAGGTCGAAGAGAAGCGTGTGATTGATTTTCGGATATATGTGCAGCTTGAAGCGTTCTTCGCGAACCGCTCGCATGATGTCTTGGAAAGGCAGGAAGATGGAGTCGCGTACCTTTGTGTCGGGGTTTTTGAAAATGGGGGTCAGGTCTTGACCATCGATTGACTCGGACGGCGGAAGGCCGCAAAGGCTGGCAATCGTCTTGTGCCAGTCCAAGATGTAGACCATCGCGTCGGTCGACTTTCCTGTAGGTATTCCAGGTCCGGATACAATCAAGGGGCTGCCCATGCTGTGCTCGTAGACGTTCTGTTTGCCGAGGAGGCCGTGCGATCCCATGCCCAAGCCGTGGTCGGCCGTATAGACGACAATCGTATTGTCGGCTTGCTCGGAATTTTCCACGGCATCGAGGATGCGTCCTACTTGGGCGTCCAGATGAGTGATCAGTCCATAGTACTCGGCGAGCTGATCGCTGATCATGTCATGCGGCCGGGGGTGGGGAGCCAAGCTCTCGTCGCGCTTCTTGCCAGATACGTGACCATTGTCGAAGGGGTGATTGGGTAGAAAGTTCTCTGGCAGGGGTGGGCGGTCTTGATAGTACAGCTCTCGATACGACGGAGGCGGGTTGCGTGGGTCGTGGGGCGCGGTGAATGCGACGTAGAGCATGAAGGGTTGATCGCCTTTCTGCGTTTCGAGAAAGTCGACAGCGGCATCGGCGAAATGCGTGCTTGAGAAATTCTCGCCCATCTTCTTTTCGGTGAGACTTCCATCGGGAAGCAGATCCTGCAGGGGCGTTTTCGTGTGGTCGGCCATGCCGCCCATGAATACGTTGCGTCCGGATTGGAAGGATCGGGCAATTGTGTTCGCTCCATTGTGCCACTTGCCCACGATGAAGGTACGGTAGCCGGCTTGGCCGAGCTTTTCGGGCAGGGTCGGCAGCCCTTTCCAGTTCCTGGTGTCTTCGATGCGGTGCCAGTGCCGCCCCGTCATAAGCATACTGCGACTAGCGACGCAAACGGCTCCACTGTAGCTGCCAGCGCAGTAGTTCCGGGTAAAACTCAGTCCGTTGGCTGCCAGGCGATCGAGATGGGGCGTGCGAATGTGTGGATTGCCGTGAGCAGCGATCGTGTCGGGCCGTTGATCATCGGCGAAAAGGAAAACGATGTTCGGGCGTTCGGAGGCGGTTGCCGCGGCAGTCAATAGCAAGGCGAGAGCGAGGAGCGATTTCGTCATTCTATTGGAGCTAGCTCGAGTGGCGTGGAACTTCAATACAAAGCGTGCCGTTAGATGCCTTCGAATAGCATCCGCGCTTTCAAACTGGCTCGAGCGTGATCGATGATGGGTTCAGGATAGTCTGCTTTGAAAAGAGAGGATTTGGGCGAGTGGATCTCCTTGATGGGGGCGGCGTCCAGCTCAGGAATCCATCGTTTGATGTAGATCGCATCCGGGTCGAAACGCGTCTGTTGACGCCAAGGATTGAAGATGCGAAAATAGGGTTGTGCATCGCAGCCCGTCGAGGCGGCCCATTGCCAATTTCCGTTGTTCACGCAGGGGTCGTAGTCCACGAGCCTTTGAGCGAAGTAACGCTCGCCCCAACGCCAGTCGATGTGAAGATCTTTCACGAGGAATGAAGCGGTGACCATACGGGCTCGATTTTGCATGAATCCGGTGGCGTTCAATTCCCTCATCCCGGCATCGACGATGGGAAATCCCGTTCGGCCCGCCTTCCAGGCGTCGAATTTTTCGGTATCGTTCTCCCACTGGATCCGATCGAATTTGGATTTGAAACAGGCTCCGAATACGTGTGGAAAATGAAAGGCGACATGGGTGAGGAAGTCTCGCCAGTAGAGTTGGCGAAGAAGAGGGTGATCCTTCCCCAGCTGATCAACGATACTCCAGTAGGCTTGCCTTGGCGAACAAGTCCCGAATTTCAGGTGAGGGGAAAGGGTGGAGGTCGCTTGCAAGGCGGGAATATCGCGATCGGTCTGGTAGGAATTGAGATGGCCCAGATTGCCAAGCATGCGTTTAGCCTGGTCTAATCCCCCTTGTAGGCAGTCGCCGGAATTCGCCCTCGAAGTCAGAGGATTCAAGAGCGATTCGATGGGCGCTCCGAATCGCTCGCTGGTTAGACTCTCGAGCTGGGCGCCAATCCCTTCTGGCTTCGAAATGGGTTTTGCGCGAGCGTTGTTGTAGAAAGGAGTGAAGATGGTGTAGGGACTTCCATCTTTCTTGAGAGCTTCTTCAGGCTCGATCAGCAGCAGATCGGAGCGAGAATGGAAAGCGATGCCGTTTTGCAGGCAGATGGCTTCGATTGTCGCATCGCGCTTGGCGCTGAATGGCGTGTAGTCTCGATTGAGCCATATGGCTTCGATCTTCAATTCGTGTATCCAATTTATAACGCAATCTTCTAGATCGCCATGAAATATCGATAGGCGCGATCCCGTTTCGCGAAGCCTGGCATCCAAGCTGCGAATCGATTGGAGCATGAATTGAAGGCCGGGTTCGCTTCGATAGGCGTGCGCTTCAATTTGCTGAGGGTTCAAGTGGAAGGCTGCTATCGTCTCCTTTGACCTATACAAGGCCTCAAGAAGCGTTGCGTTGTCTTCGAGACGCAAATCGCGACGGAAAAGAAAGAGCGATCGTTTGTATGCATTCACCTGAGAATTCAGTCATTGATCCTATTCGCCATCCATAGCTTCGCAATGTCGGATATTGACGATCGCTCTCCCCAGTCGGTCCAGATACTGTTCAAATGGCTCTGAGCTGGCCCCATCCGGCCTTAAAGGTCGATTCTCGTATTCAGGGTCGCCCCAACGCGCTTTCGTAAATGAAATATCCGAAACGATGGCACTGAAAATTTTTTAGGGTAGGACGGCGCCAATCGTGGGTGAAGGCGTATTCGATATATAGCGACGCTAGTATTCGAATCGATCGCCTTCTTCCGGGTGAGCATCGAGGAATTCCTGAATGGCCTCGATGAATGCGTCGCCATATTGCTCCAGCTTCTTGAGGCCGACGCCACTGATGTCGGACATGCGAACTTCGTCGGTAGGATAGTCTCGAGCCATCTCGCGTAGCGTGACGTCCGAGAAAATGATGTACGGAGGAACGCCTTGTTCGGTGGCGATTTCCTTGCGAAGGGCGCGAAGGATTGCGAATAGCTCCTCGTTGCACTCGATGCCTCCGCTCGATGGAGGGCGAATGCCGCGGGAAGGTTTCTCCGATACGCTGGGTCGGGTGAGTTCGATGGAAGTTCGGTCTCGAAGAGCGGCTTTGCCTTTGAGGGTCAGTTCCAGAGCGCTGTGGTTTTCGGCGTTTTGGGTGACGTAGTCGTTGCGGATGAGCTCGCGTCCGAAGGCTTGCCATTCGGGCCGGCGGTACTCCTGGCCAATATTGTAGGTGGAAAGGCGATCGTGTCCCCATTTGAGAACTTTCTCGTTTTTGCTGCCCAGAAGAATGTCGACAATGTGATTGATGCCTACGCTAAAGCCGCTCGCTTGGCGCACGCGAAAGATGCAAGACATGAATTTCTGGGCGGGCAGCGTACCGTCGAAGGTTTCCTTGGGGTTCAGGCAGTTGTCGCAATTCCCGCAGTTGCCCTCGGTCCATTGCTCCGAAAAATAGCCGAGTAGAACCTTGCGACGGCATTCGGAGGACTCTGAGTAGTGGACCATTTGCCGTAGTTGCTCCTTGGCGACATCACGCTCTTTGGCATTGTTCTTGTCCGCTATGAACTGAAGCTGCTTGGCGACGTCGCCCGGACTGAAATAGAGGATGCAATCGGAGGGAAGGCCGTCGCGTCCCGCTCTTCCGGTTTCCTGGTAGTAGCCTTCAATATTCTTGGGTATGTCCTGATGGATGACGTAACGAACGTTGGGCTTGTCGATGCCCATGCCGAAAGCGATTGTGGCGCAGATGACCTTGACCTCGTCGCGGATGAACGCCTCTTGGTTTTCCGCCCGCTTGAGTGGGGTCATGCCCGCGTGATAGGGTAGGGCTTCGACGCCGTTTTGGCGCAGCCGATCAGCCAGGGTCTCGGTAGCCTTACGCGAGTAGCAATAGACGATGCCGCTTTCGAAGGGTTTGCTTTGGATAAAGCGTAGGATCTGTTGGAAGACGGCTTGCTTGGTTTGAATGCGATAAGCGAGATTGGGCCTGTTGAAGCTTGCGACGAAGGACTTGGGGTCATTCAGACGGAGCTGGTTAAGGATGTCGCTGCGAACGCGCTCGGTGGCCGTTGCAGTTAGGGCCATGAATGGCAGGTCGGGGAAGAGACGACGTAGATTGGAGAGTTGACGGTATTCCGGACGGAAGTCGTGGCCCCATTCGCTGATGCAGTGAGCTTCGTCGACGGCGAAGCGGGTGACGTTCCATTGCTTGAGGTCATCCAGAAATCCGGAGAGCATGAGTCGCTCTGGAGCCACGTAGAGGATGGTGTACTCGCCTGCGAAGAGCTTGGCGTAGCGCTTGCGGGCTTCGGTTTTATTGAGGGAGGAGTTGAGGTAGGTGGCGTGGATCCCATTCGCTTCCAACCCATCGACCTGGTCTTTCATTAATGCGATGAGGGGCGAAATGACCACGGTGAGGCCTTCGCTAACGATAGCGGGCAATTGATAGCACAGGGATTTTCCGCCGCCGGTGGGCAGGAGAGCGAAGACGTCTTTGCCGTTGAGTGTTTCTTCGATGATTTCCTCTTGCAGCGGACGAAACGAGTCGTGGCCGAAGTAGCGCTTGAGAGCGGTTCGAGCGCTATCCATGGAAGCAGTGGCAGGCATGCATCGAAGAGTGGATTGCGAAGCGTGAAGAGTGAAGAGCGAATTTGCTTCAGGGATAGTTGGCGAACGGTTTTGTGGCATCAATTCGGTCCCCCTCGAATGGGCTTGCATGCGAGACGAGGGGCGAGTCGTATTCGATACATGAACTTCGTTTTGCGTATCGGCCTTTTCGCAGGGGCAATGGGTTTGCTTTCCACGGCCTGGGGCGATGTGGATGCGTCCAGAACGGCCCTTTACGAAGCGGCGAGGGATGCCGAGAAGTCGTTCGATGACGCTTACGCGGCAGCGAAAGAAGCGGGAGTCGTGGAAGCCTTTCTCGTTGAAGCCCAGATTCTCAATTACCTGTCTACTGGGAACATGGCCAAGCTCTACGGTTCTATGGACGAGCTCGAGAGCGTTGCGGATGGTCTAGAGTACGGCATGGACAAGACCTTCCATTCTAAAAAGCAATTGATTGGGATGGCGGCTTCCATCCGGGCGATTCAAGCCTACGAGGCGGGCAATATTCCCGAGTTCGAAAAGCAAGCGGCCAAGTCTTACGTGAATTCGCCGGAATATAACGAGGCCTTTGGATTGATGCGGCTTATGACCGAAGTGCGCCAAAAGGAAGTGCAAGAGAAAGCCATGGCTAATCTGCGCATTCCGATGGACCTGCAGATCACGAGCGCCGACGGCGAGACGCGAGCGCTCAAGGATTGGCTTTCCGGCAACCAAGCCATGCTAATCGATTTTTGGGCAAGCTGGTGCGGCCCTTGCATCCAATTGATGCCTGAACTGAAGGCGAAAGCCGACAAACTGCCGGATCAAGGCGTTTTCGTTGCGGGCATGAACACCGACGCGGACGACCCAGTGGGCAAGGCGAAGAAGACGCGCGAGCAGCACAATATGCAGTCGGTGCCTTGGTTGCTCGAGCCGGCTGATCGCCCATTGAGCCAACTGCTGATGATCAATTCCATTCCACGCATGGTGCTCGTTGCCTCGGATGGCAAGGTGCTCTACAACGGACATCCCATGGACCCCTCTTTGGGGACGGCTTTGGCGAAGCTCGATGTTAAGCTCTAATCGAGCCCGTCCAAGGGGTAGCTCGTAAAGTTGAAGGTTGATCGCGAGCCGCCCGGCTCGTAGATGCTTGGGATTGCGTTCATGAGAATCGGCAATCTAGAGCTCGAATCGAATCTGTTCCTGTCGCCCTTGGCAGGCTATACGAACCTGCCTTTTCGGCTAACGGTAAAAGGCTTGGGAGCATTGGGTTTGGTGACGACTGACTTGGTCAATGCCCGCTCGCTATTGGAAAAGCGTCCGGTCGCGTTTAAGATGATCGAGTCGGATCCGCGGGAGCAGCCTATGTCCGTGCAGTTGTTCGGGGGAGTGCCGGAGGAAATGAGGGACGCGGCGCTCGTTGTCGAGGGGCGCGGGGCCCAGTCGGTCGACATCAATATGGGCTGTCCGGTCAAGAAAGTGACTAAGACCGGGAGCGGCTCGTCCATGATGAAGGACCTGAAAGCGACGCAAGCTCTCGTAAAGGGCATGGTTGAAGCGCTGAGGATTCCGGTGACGGCCAAGATGCGTTTGGGTTGGGACGACGAGAATATTACGGCCCCGGATCTAGCGAGGGCGCTTGAAGATGTGGGCGTATCCGCGATTTTCGTACACGGGCGCACTCGGGCCCAAGGGTTCTCGGGAGGCGTCAACTTGGATGGGATTCGCTTGGTCAAGCAAGCGGTCGGGTCCGTGCCGGTGATTGGCAATGGGGATGTAACGACTGTGGAATCCGCTAAGATAATGCTCGAGCGGTCGGAGTGTGACGGCGTAAGCATTGGTCGGGGAGCGTTTTACAATCCGTGGATTTTCAAGCAAACGCGCCAGTATCTAGAATCAGGCGAGAAGCTGCCGGATCCCAGCTTCGAGGATCGGGTATCGCTGATGCGCGACCATTTGAAGCGGATGATCGAATTCTATGGAGAGAATCGCGGTTGCGTGCAGTTTCGCAAGGTAGCTCCTTGGTATGCCAAGCGATTCGGGCCGTCGAAATATTTCAAGGATAGGGTTGTGCGATTTTCCAGTCTCGCGGAATTCGAGGAGATTCTCGAGGCCTACATCGAATGGCGTAGCCGTTTCTGCGATGAGAACGGGGAGCTGCTGGAGCGCTATCGGCCAGGATCGCAGTATTCGTCCATTACCGACGGAGTCCCGGAAGAACGTATAAAGGTGCCGAAAGGGGCAGTAGAACGCTGGTGAGTTCCCGTGATTGGAAGGTTGCAACGATTGCGATCGCGTTGGGATTGGCCTTCGCGTCGAGCTCGGCTCTTTCGACGGCGATGACAGTATGGGATTGGCTTGAAAATCCCGGTGGGATCTTTCGTTCCGAGGATGGGACGAATTGGACGTTCGTTTGGGACACGTTTTTCAGCTGGTTTTGGCCTACGCTCGTATGGCTGCTCCCGGCAAGCGTATTGCTTGTTCTGATTGGTCGGAGACTGAGGCGTTCGGAACCGAGAGACTAGCGTTTCGTCCGAGTTGGAAGCGTCCTCACTTGTCAATCGAGGCGCTTCTTGTTGATATACGATTCATGCGTATACGGCTTGGAAATCGTCAATTGCTCGCGCTTCCTTTGGTGGCGATGCTGGCTGTCTTGGCGAAAAGCGATGACGAAGTCGGAGAACATGCTGATTACATCCTTAGAAGCGAACTGCCCTATTCGGAAACCATCGCTTCCCTAACGCTCGATCTCTATAGCCCTCGAAACTCATCGCAGCCTTTACCCTGCGTCGTGGTCATTCAGGGAGGCGGGTTCAATGCTCAATCGGGAGAGAAATTCAGGCCGTTCGCCGAACGGCTAGCGTCTGAGGGGTTCGCCTCGGCATTGATCGCCTATCGAGGTCGTCCGGATGACACCTACCGCAAAACGGTTTCCGATACCAAAACCGCAGTTCGATTTCTTCGACGGTATAGTTCCGAATATGGAATCGATCCGGATCGAATCGGCGCGATGGGGCGCTCCGCCGGCGGCACGCTCGTCGCGTTGCTCGCATTCACGGACGATGACAAGGAATGGCTAGGCGATCCGAGTCACTCTCGATACTCGAGTCGAATAAAGGCGGGCGTTGGCTATGCGGGCGTTTACGATTTCGTGGCGCGGTTCGAAGATCAAGCCCAGTTGGACTTGCAGTCGAATGCGGAGGCCAAGATCGCATCGAATGGAGAGTGGATAGGCGAAGAGTACTCGCCTTCGAGTCCGGCGTGGCTCGAGGCGTCGGCAACGACTCACCTAGACTCGGGCGATCCGGCAATGCTGCTGCTGCATTGCAAGGACGATGGCACGGTTCCTTGGTTGCAGTCTCGCGACCTTTTCGAACGTATGCGAAAGCTGAATCTACCGGTTGAAATCGAGTTGTATAAGAAAGGTGGGCACGGATTTCGTACAGAGGACCAGGACGAGCCGATCGTTCGTATGATCGGCTTCTTGCGCCGCCACTTGTAGAATCAAGTCGACTAAGACAAAGAGACCCGACTCCAAAAGGAAGCCGGGCCGTATTCGTATCCGATTAATAGAATTCTTGCTAGGCGGCGTTGACCAGCGATACGGGGTCGAGAATGAGCGCGATGTTGCCATCGCCCAAGATTGCTCCGCCGGAAATCCCTTGCAGACCTTGCATCATGCTGCCAAGGCTCTTGATAACGACTTCCTGCTTGCTGATCATGTCATCGACGAGCAATCCGCAGGGTCGTCCTGCTGTTTCAACTACGACAACCGTGGCATTCTTTGGATCGGTCTCGGCGCCTGGTATTTGGAAGTGATTGTGCAGGCGAAAGAGGGGAATAACTTTGCCGCGCAGGTTGAGCACCTCTTCGTTGCCTTGGATCTTGGCGAGCATTTGCTCTTCTGGGCGGAGCGCGACCTTAACGGAGGTCGTTGGCAGGATGAAGCGGTCTTGTCCTACTTTGACGACCAAACCGTCGACGATAGCCATCGTGAGCGGAAGAAGTATCCGGAAAGTGGATCCTTTTCCGAGTTCGGATTCGATCTCGATCTTGCCGCGGAGCTTTTCGATGTTCTTCTTGACCACATCCATACCTACGCCACGTCCTGAAATATCGGTAACTTCTGCTGCGGTGGAGAAGCCAGGCGCGAAGATCAACTTATAGATGTCCTCGTTGGAGAGCTGATCGTCTTCGCGGACGATGCCGTTTTCGAGGGCTTTTTTGAAGATGCGATCGGGGTCGATGCCGCGCCCGTCGTCGGTCAGTTCGATTACGATGCTGCTGCCCTTGTGGTATGCTTTCAGCGTAACATAGCCTGTGATATCCTTGTCAGTCTTGGCTCGCTCTTCCGGTTCCTCGAGGCCGTGGTCGAGAGAGTTGCGTACCATTTGGACAAGAGGATCGCCGATTTCTTCGACGACGTTGCGGTCCAATTCGGTGTCTTCTCCGGACATTTCGAAGCGCACTTTCTTGCCGGACTTAGCGCTAAGATCGCGAACGATACGACTCATCTTTTGGAAGGTCGGCTTGATCGGAATCATGCGCAGGGCCATGGAAGTATGTTGAAGGTCCTTGGTTATCCTGGAAAGTTGGGAGAGATTTCTCAAGAGCGACGAGTTCTCTCGAGTATGGTCTTTAGAGCTTTCCTGGAGTTGGCTCTGAACGATGACCAGCTCGCCGACCATATCCATGAGATTGTCGAGCTTCCAGGTATTGACGCGAATAGAGGCGTTTTCGGAGGATTGTTTCTTCGCAGCTTTGGCGGTTCCCGGGGTGTCGGCTTTGGCTGGTTCAGCTGTTGTCTCAGGACCCTCCATGCTGTTGGGCTCCGTGTCTCCAGTTTCCGGGGACGCCTCTTGGACTGGAGCGGAATCGCCCATGCGTTCGGCGTATTTTTCGGGCCCTTCCATTGCCCAGCGAGCGCGAGCCATCAATCGACTAACCGGGATGACTTCAGAAGGAAGCGCGCCATTGGAAAGAGCGACCGAGATTTGCTCGATGAGCTTGGAAACGGCGTCTTTGCTCTCGAGGACCAGGTCGATAAGGCCAGTGAAGACGGTAAGCTCGTCGTTACGGACGAGATCCATCAGAGATTCCACTTCGTGCGCGAGACGGTTTACAGGGATCAGGTTAAGGAAACCAGCTACACCTTTGATCGTATGAAACGAGCGGAACATGGAATTGATGCCATCGCGATTTGTGACATCTTGCTCGAGCTCTAGGACAGCTTCTTCGATTTGCCCTAAGTGGTCTACTGCTTCGGCGTGGAATTCGACGAGCAGTTCCTGATTCTCCTCCATGTTGAGGTCCATGACGACGTCGAATTCCGAAAACTCCTTGATCAGGTCGTCTTCTTCGTCCTCAGGGATCTCTTCGATGGATGGCTCCTCGACCTCTGAAGCGGGGGCCGAGAATGAAGCGGGTTCGCTGCCGTCTTTGAATGCGTTGATCGCGCCTTCTATCCAGATATTGAACTCCGTTAGCAACGCCATCGAATCGCTATCGAAGGGCTTGGCGTTGTCTAGCAACTCATCCAGTTTTTCGGAAACCGGCTGCAAAGCCTCTTGAATGCTTGGAATGGAGTCGAATTCATCGGCGAGCTCGCTGATTAGGCTGTAGATGGGAAGCATGCCTTCGTCGCTGCCTTTCTCGGCGAGCAGCAATTCTCCCGAGAACTGCTGAGCGATGTTCGCGAGGCGATCGATACGTTCCGGTTCAAGCGCCGCGTCTGATGGAGCTGGTTCCTCGGGAGCATCCTCGAATGCGATTGGCGAAGGCATCTGGATGATGCCCTCGTCCTCCCCAAGGTCTTCTGACAGGGCCATGGAATCCGCATCTTCGATCTCGAGAGGCGTTTCCGTCTCCTCATTCGAGGCTTCGCTTTCGGGAGAGTCCTCGTTGGCGATTTTCAAAAGAGCGTCGGACAGGCAAGTTGCGGTCGACTTCATCGAGTCGATGGTCGCTTGATCGAATTCCTGTCCGCCGTCGAGGATTGGTTGGACGGCCGATAGGAGTTCACTCGAAAGGGATCCAATAGAAGGGTCCTTGGCGAAATCCTCGACCAATTCGTTCCCGAGGCTGAAAATGGGAAGCAAACCTTCGTCGCTCTCGGGTTTCGCGAGATTGATTTCGCCGGAGAGTCGATTTACGATCTCTTCCAGGCGTGTGATTTCTTCAAGAGTCCATTGCATGGGCATCAAAGTAGGTAGGTACGGTCGTGGTAGAATATGTCGCTAGGCGCGTGGGGCGCCATGAGGGCTCAATCGTCCTCGGGCGTGACATTCTTGAGTAGAAAACCCCTTGTGGGAGCGCGGTATTTCCGGGATTCTACCTAGACGGGCGGATTTTACGGAAATTGCGCGATTGAACGGCTTCCGCTTGGATAAGAGAACCTTCTCGTCCCAAGGGCTCGAACCGCATCCGTATCTATATTATGCGCTGGAGCTATCTTGCCGCAGGAGACGTTGGACAGCAGTCAGGGCTCCTTTAAGCGAGAAAGGTTTCTTTAGAACGGTCGCGTCTTCGGGGATGTTGAATTGGGAGAAGACTTCCTCGGAGTAACCCGTCATGTAGATGACTTTCATTTCAGGGTTCCTCTGGGTGAGGCGCTCCGCTAATTCCGTACCTCGCATTTTGGGCAAGATTATGTCTGTGATCAGCAGTTTTATGTCCGCATTTGACTCCTCGAAGAACTCCAGGGCGTCCTCCGCGAGGTTCGTCGAGAAAACTTCATAATTGTGGTAGACGAGCAGACCCGAAATGCAGTCGCACATTGTTTCGTCATCTTCGACCACGAGAATGGTTTCGCGTTCGGTAGATGTGAGGTCTTCGCTTGAGGGCTCGATAGGGCTGTCGACCTCCGTTTGCTTGGAAGCGACCTTAGGCAGAAAAATGCGAAAGAGTGTGCCCTTGCCTTGTTCGCTGGCTACTTCGATGTGTCCGTTGGCTTGTCGGACGATTCCGTAGACGGTAGCTAGACCGAGACCAGTTCCTTTGCCCTGGTCTTTGGTGGTGAAAAAGGGTTCGAAAATGTGACGTTGCGTTTCGGCGTCTATCCCCATCCCGTTGTCTTGGAAGCTGAGAATCATATAGGGACGCGACTCGATATGCTCAGGCAGATACTGAGCCGCTTCTTCGGCAGTGCAATCGAGCATGGAAAGAGCGATCTCTCCGCCATCGGGCATGGCGTCTCGGGCGTTGGTGGTGAAATTGATCAGGATCTGTTCGAGCGCCGTGCGATTAATATTAACGAAGACCGGTTTTTCGGCAAAACGCAGGTCGAAACGGATGTTCTCTGGAATGAGGCGCCGGAGGATCTTCTGCATATCCCGGGTGACTTTGATGGCATCGAGTACCTCGGGTTTCAGGTCCTTGTTGCGACGGCTGAAGGAGAGGAGCTGCTGGGTCAGGTCCGTCGCCCGCTCGGCGGCTTTGCGAATTTCCTTCAGGTAATTCGATTCGGCATCGTCCGATTCCTTCGATTCCAGGATAAGATCCGAGAAGGAGAGAATTACGGCTAGGATGTTGTTGAAGTCGTGGGCGATGCCGCCGGCCAAACGGCCGACCGCTTCCATCTTCTGGGATTGGAAAAGGTCCTGTTCGAGACGTCGAATTTGGCTGACGTCTCTCAGAATCACGACGTAGTTCGTCACCTCGGTGTTCGAGCCCCAAACGGGAAACACCTTCCAGGCCATGATGAATTCGCTGCCGTCGCGTTTGTAGCCGACCATCTCGCCCGCTGCCGCCCGCTCTTGCTGAATATCCAAGATCATTTCTCTGACGATGGAAAAGTCGGTATTCTTCCCGTGAAATAGCGACAGTCCTTTGCCAACGACGTCCATTTCCGTGTAGCCGCTGATTTCAGTAACCCCGTCGTTGACATAGAGAATCCGGGCGTCGCCTTTTTCCCAATTCCTGTCGGTTATGATGACCCCTTCGCCAATGCTCTTCAGCGCGGTCGCAATGAGCCTTATTTGAGCTTCCTTGGCTTCGGCTTGGCTTTCATCCCTCAGAAAGAGCAAGGCTCCCGACAGTTCGGGTTTCAGGGGGTTTGCGTTCGGCTTGAGTTGAAAGGTCGTTAGGCTTCGGGAGCCGTCTGGCTTTTCCAGGAGAGCTCTGGTGAACGCGATCCGGGGATTGCGATAGCTCTCGTGGGCTAGATCGATTCGATCGCCGCTGATGGGGTCGACGGCGTGGAATACGTCGCTTATCGAGCGCCCGAGCGCTTCGTTCGGTTCAAGCCCGAGCAGATTGCGGGCGACTTGGTTGAGATTCTCGATATGGCCGAATCGATTGAGAACGACTATGCCGTCGCTAGAGAAGTCGAGCAAGGATTCGGTCAAGGCCAGAGCCTTAGACAGCTCGTCATTCAAAGAGTCGGTCAATTTCGCTTCGTCTATCTCCATCGCTTGCGCGGGCGGCATAGGCCCAGGATCCATTGCTGCGGGAAATCGATAGGAAAGGCAATGCTGGGATGCCCGATTGGTTGAAAGAGTTGGGGATGCGAAGGTAGGGGGTATCGCTTCAGGAATGAGAAGCAGGCGCCTCTCAGGGAGTTAGCGAGTCGGCTCCCATTCGAATGGGAGCGATCGGGTCAGCAATAATGGTCGCTCGCTGGCGGAAGGGCAGGGTGCCGTATCCACAATTCGAATAGACCCGGGGAAATGGGGGAGCGACCGAATCGGGGATCGCGTTTTGAACGCATCGCTGGGTGGTCGCGATTTCTCGTTTCCGAAGGGGACGTCTTTGATTTCAGAGCGAAGAAGCTTGGGTTTTGGCGTCATGGCCTGCGCTCTGCGCTTGGAGAGAACTGCGACAAAATCCGCCTCAATGCAATGTTCTGATAGCGGCGAGACGCTTTTTCCCGGTCCGGTTCGGTATCTCGGATCGGTTTAGCAGAATATTTAAGGGACCTGCCTTGCCCCGTCTGAAGCGGCGCGCATAAGAAGAGGCAATCTTATAATGCGATTCCAAGAACTTCGTTTCGTCCAGATTGTCGGGAGCTCTCGGGATCGAATTGGCAAGCTGGTCGCAACGACGGGAAGTCGGACTCGGAGTTCGCTTGCCTTCTGGCAAATATTCGACCTTTTCGAAGGGCTCGATACCTGTGAAGATGATCGGGCAGTTGGCAAACGTCGACTCGAATTTATTGGAGACTAATCGATTATGGAAAAACGTTCGGTTCCCTTGCTCGACCTGAAGGCCCAGTATGCGTCCATCAAGGAAGAGGTGAACGAAGCAATTGCTCGTGTGCTTGAATCTCAAGCGTTCATACTTGGAAAGGAGGTTGTCGATTTCGAAGAAGAGATGAAGGCGTATCTCGGATGCGACTACGCGATAGGCGTTTCGTCGGGGACGGATGCTCTGCTCTTATCGCTGATGGCCCTTGGCATTGGGCCTGAAGACGAGATCGTCACAACTCCCTACACGTTTTTCGCCACTGCCGGGTCGATAGCCCGGACAGGCGCGAAAATCGTCTTTGTCGACATCGAAGAAGACAGCTTCAATATCGATGCGAATCGAATTGAGGAAGCGATCACCGATCGAACGAAAGCCATCATTCCTGTGCACCTTTACGGTCGTTCGGCGAACATGGATGCGATTATGGCAATTGGTCGATCCAAAGGCATTCCTGTAATCGAGGATGCGGCTCAGTCAATCGGCGCTCGTTGGGAGGGACGGCAAGTCGGAACGATCGGCGATTTAGGCTGTTTTAGCTTTTTCCCCGCCAAGAATCTCGGTTGCTACGGCGATGGCGGCTTGATCGCCACCAATGACGAAACGCTCGCGGAAACCTGTCGTCGCTTGCGCGTCCACGGTGGAGAAAGGAAGTACTTCCACGATCAAATAGGAGGCAATTTTCGCCTAGATGCGCTGCAAGCGGCGATACTGCGCGTCAAGCTGCCGTATATCGACCAGTGGAATGCGTCGCGGCGTCGCAACTCACTGAGTTATCTGGAGCGACTCGGTCCTATCGTCGACGCCGGAAAGCTAACAGCGCCTCTGGTTGGGGACGGTGATGTCTCGAATCAGTTCTGCATACGCGTTGAAAATCGAGGCGCCTTACAGGAGCATTTGTCGGCGAAAGGAGTGTCAACGGCAATCTATTATCCGCTTTCGCTGCACGAACAGAAGTGCTTTGCCGATCTTGGATACAAGCGGGGCGATTTCCCGACGAGCGAGCGCTGCGCCGATACGTCGCTCGCTTTACCTGTGTATCCGGAAGTTGGCGAAGATGCGATCGAGTACGTAGTCGATTCCATATCCGAGTTTCTTCTGTGAGCAAAAAGAGAAGATTGTTGATTATCGTAGGGGTGCGACCTCAGTTCGTGAAGGTGGCCCCGCTGCTTAAGGCTCTGGAGTCAAGCTCCTTAGAGCCGATACTAATGCATACTGGGCAGCACTACGACTATCGAATGTCGGAAGTCTTTTTCGAGGAGCTGGGACTGGGCAAGGCGGACATTCATGCTGAATGCGGGGCGGGATCGCATGCCGAGCAAACGGCTAGGATGCTTGTCGATATCGAGAGCGCCTTGCGGGAAACGTCCCCGGCTATGGTCATTGTGTTTGGAGATACCAATTCTACTTTGGCGGGGGCCCTTGCAGCATCCAAGCTGCACGTTCCGGTCGCTCATATCGAAGCAGGATTGAGAAGCTACAATAGGGAGATGCCGGAGGAGATCAATCGGGTGTTGGTCGATCATATCTCGACTCTGCTATTCTGCCCATCCGGAGCGGATGTCGCTCGTTTGAAATCGGAAGGGATAGTGGAAGGCGTTCTCGAAGTCGGGGATGTCATGAGAGATTCGGTACGAAGATTTCTAGATTTGGCTCTGCAGCGGGAAGATCTCGCCGAACGTCATTCGCTCGTCCGGCAGGGTTACGGCGTAGCGACATTGCATCGCCCAAGCAATGTCGACGCGTCAGGAGTAGCTATGCGTATTCTTGGAGAATTGGATCGGATTGGGTTGCCCATTATCGTACCGACTCATCCGAGATTGCGGAGAGCGATAGGCGACGCTCGATTTCAAAATGTGATCCTAGAGGATCCTTTTGGATATCTCGATATGATGAAGCTATGCCATGACGCGTCTTTCGTCGCGACTGATTCAGGTGGATTGCAGAAAGAAGCTTATTGGCTAAAGACGCCCTGCTTCACATTGAGAAGCGAGACTGAATGGACGGAAATATTGGATACAGGTTGGGGTCAGCTTGCTCCGCCTCTGCAAACCGATCTAAAGGCAGTTTGCTCGTATCCTGAAAGACCGGATCGGCATCCGGACCTTTATGGCGATGGATATGCGAGCGAGCGTATCGTATCTGCGATTATCGATTGGATGGAATCAGCGAGATGACTGCTTGGGCGATCGAGTCGATTTGGTCGTCAGTCGATTCGATTAGCGATGGCAAACTGATGCCGCGTTCCGAAATGCTCGAGGCAATAGGAAAGCGCTCCTTCCAGGTCGCGTCGAAGTAGGGCGGCATAGCTGGGATGACAGGGAAGACGGGACGCGAGTCTATCCCGAGCTCGCGGAGCCGCTCTATCAGTTCGTCGCGTTCCGAGGAACTGGATAGACTTGCCACGGCGAAGGTGTAGAGCCAGCAGACCGAAACGGAGCTTGGGTTGGCCCGAGGAATTCGAATGGCGGCGACTGCTAGCGATTGGTTGTAGCGGTTTCTTATGCGTTCCTTGGCTTCAAGTATCTCCCGAGAACGCTCCACCTGAGCAACGCCGATGGCGGCTTGTAGATTGGTCATTCGGTAGTTGTATCCAACTTCTTCATGCCAGTATCGGCGTTTGGCGTCCATGCCGTGATCGCGCAGCATCCGAATATAGGCATCCTTATGAGGATCTCTGGCGATGACTGCTCCGCCTTCTCCCGTTGTGAGAATCTTATTTCCAAAAAAGCTGAAGCAGGCGTAGTCGCCCCAAGAACCGACAGGTTTCCCTTCTATGCTCGCCCCATGCGCTTCGGCAGCATCCTCGATGAGCGTCAATCCATGATTCGTTGCGATTTCTCGCAATTCAATCATGCGACATGGATTGCCGTAGAGATGAACGGCGATGATCGCCTTTGTCTTTGGAGTGATAGCTTTCTCTACCGCGGCAGGATCGATGTTCCAGGAGTCCGATTCGACGTCTACGAAAACGGGCTGAGCTCCGCAGTATCGGATAGCATTGGCAGGAGAGATGAACGTCAGACAGGGTAGAATCACCTCGTCTCCTGGGCCGATGCCAGCGGCGAGCAAAGCTAAATGCAATGCCGTGGTCCCGTTCGAGACCGCGCAAGCCTGCGGTACGCCGCAGAAGCTGGCAAAGCGATCTTCGAATCGATCGATATACTTCCCCTTGGAGGATATCCATCCACTCAATACAGCGTCGCTAACGTATTGAAGCTCCTTCTCTCCAATTGTAGGAGAAGCGATGGGAATGATCGTTCTGCGATCATGATAATACAGATCGACGAGTTTGCCGCTGGCATCGAGAATAGGCAGGCAATAGCGCTCGCTGGACAATCGGGTTGCGAGCGTATCTCGAGATTCATGACTGTAGCCGACTGTCGGATTCGCATTGGAGATGGGGAGCAATGGGCTTTGAAGTCCTTGACCAGCGAAACTGGGTGGCGAAGCAAGCCCGCGGCGAGTACTTGGTGACGATAGGATCCGACGATGTCATGTTGCCCGACGCTTTAGCGTCTCTCTTGGCCGCGCGCGATGAGAGTCCCGACTGCGATTTTTACTATGGTGATCTTGTCGTCACGGATTCGAAGTTAGAGCCCAAGATGCGCCTTTCTTGCGCTGACTATGGTAGCGACAATGGAAAATTCGCGTCGTCTCTTGTATTCACTTCTCAGATTTGCGATGGATTCGGTATGATGCGCCGCCAATTTCTTTTGGACAACGGTGGGTATTCGAGTTCATTCGCGAAGTGCCATGATTGGGAATTCTGGTCGCGTACCAGCGATCGAATTCGGCTTAGGCGCGTTGGTTCCGCATTGGGGTATTGGCGTTGGCATGACGATAATATATCGACGCTTAGGGAGGCGGAAGAAAAGGAGTCGCCTGATCGCGTTCTTCGCCAACGCAACTTGCGATTAATGTCCCCGGGAACTCATTTGCGCAATCTTGGGTGGGGGCTCCTTGGCGATAATCTCGAAGGGCGTTCGATTGCCATTTGGGGAGCGGGGGCCTATGGGATCTCCGTGAAGTGGCTGCTTGAATACGCAGGATTTAAGGCGAACTATTTCGTGGATTCCGATTCATCGAAAGAAGGCTCTCGAATTGAAGGTTTGCTCGTGCGTGGGCCAAAGCAGGCTCAAAAAGACAGACCATTGGTGATAATCGGCTCGGTTTACGAAGGCGAGATCGCAGCTAGCCTGGAGTCGATGGGCTTCAAAGAAGGCGTGGACTATCTGAGGCCTCACGGATTGGAATACGTCCGGCTATAGCTCCTGGCTGGCTTGGAAGTAGCGTTCGAAACCATCGACGAAATTGCGCACCGAGAAGATCTCGCGAGCCTTGGATGCGATTCGCTCCCGTTCGGCCAGAGGAATGGGATTGGAAAGCGCTTCCTCTAGTCTGAGAGCGATTTGGTCGCTGTCGCCGGGAGCGAAAGTATAACGCTCTGGTTCGAGTCCAAGTTCTCGAGCGATATCAATCGTGCTGTCAGGGAGGAAGGAAAAGTAGGTGGGCGTTTCGGTTTCGATACTTTCGATAATGCCGAGTCCCAGCCCTTCCGCGTAAGTGGGAAATACACAGGCATCGGCCATTTCGAGGTAGGGGCGGGTGCGGCTTTTCTGTCCGATCGCAATGATCGAGAGAAACGGTTCGGAAGCGGCGATAGCCTCGATTCGACTGAGGTATTCGCTGTCGGTCGTAGCTCCCACGAGCAGGCATGCGACTTCCTGTTGCCGATCTCTGGCTAGTTTGCGAGCGGCGATGGCAAGGTCGAGCTGACCTTTCCCGGGTATTACTTCGCTAACGCAGGCGATGACGAATTTGGAGCGCAGTGTGTCCGCGACAGCTTGTTCTTCTTTGTTGTAAGATACGGGTTTCGGCTCGAATCGAGCGGCCGGGTAGATGCCTTTTGTCGGTTCGATGCCCTTGCTCCGGGCAATTTGCATGCACGCGACGGAGTCGGTTGAAATGAAATCGCACTTTCCCCATGCGAATCGATCCATCCAGTCCATCCATTCAGGACGGGTGTGACTGCCGAATCCGTGGAGCGATCCGGCGAATTTGGGGATCGAGATTCCTGTTTTGATCTGGGCCATCCAAAGGGCGAATGCAGGCGTTCCAGCGTGTGCCTGAATTGCGTCGAAGGGCCGAGATTCAAGCAATTCTGCGATAACCTGAGTTGAGGACCATAGGGAAATCGAATCTCGTTTGAACAATTCGGCTCGATGGGTGGTGACTCCATTTTCGAGCAGTCGTTCGCGAAGATGAGTCCATTCTGGGAATTCGGGATGAGTAGTGGAAACAGCGTGGACTTCATGGCCTCGTCGAGCGAGTTCGCAGCATAGGTCAGTGAATGCTATGCCGGCTCCGTATCGGACTATCGTCGTTGCTTGCAGTATGCGCATTGGCTCTCGTCGAGTGAGGCAGAGGGTGATTTCGAGCGTTTGGGAAGGAAATCGAGGTTAGTTCGGTTTGTCAATTGCGCAACCTCATGATAATAAGGGATATAAGGAATCGTAAGGATGTATTGGCCCAGGACTTGCTATGTATGTGAGAATCATATGTTTGGGCCGAAAAACAGGACTGTTTTGCGCCTTTGGGCGAATTGTGGCGGCAGAAATTGCCGTTTTGCGCAGGAGGGCGCAGGATTCAAGGCATGCATGTAGTCGGATCCATCATAGCTCGCTTGGGCAGTAAGCGCCTTACCTACAAGAATCTTCTCCCTTTTGGCGGCAAGCCGCTGATTGGCATAGGAATAGAAATGCTCAGGAAAACGGAGTCCGTAGACGAGATTGTCGTTTCGACCGAGAGCGAATTGATCGCCCGCGTGGCGTTGGATTTCGGGGCGACAGTGCTTCAGCGCCCTGAGGAGCTTGCCGGGGACGCTGTTCCATCTGTTCCGGTGTTTCAGCATATTGTTCGGCGCTACCCCTGCGACGCGCATGTGAATTTCAATATCAACTTCCCGATGTGCGATCCCGCAGTTATCGATCGAGCAGTCGAGCTGGCGATCGTGAATGGGGAGGCTTTGTCCAACCCATATGCCGCCTGGGCTCAGACTCGCGACTGCCTAGAGAATTACGGAGATCCGATTAATATATCTGCCCATCAGCGCGAATTCGATGACGATCGGGCCGGCTCGATCGATATTCACACTCTAGCTGACTTGCTAGAAACCTATCAAATCAAACAAGGCGTTGCCCCAGAGGGGCTTCCAGAGGGATTTCGCCCTCAATCCGTTCAAGGAGGCCATTCCTGAAGTCGATTATCGAAAGAGGGAAACCAGCGGCGCCTAGCGAAAGAAGAAACGAATGAATTCATTTGGAAACCAAGCATATCCTAGACTGGCAAAGGCGATATTGGCGATTTTCGCCATCGTTGTCGTTGCGGGGCCTGTGATACTGCGTAGCGCCGATCGCAAAACGCGTTCCCACTTTACTGCAACCGCAGGTCGTCCAGGACAGGAATCCAGTCAGCCCAAGGAGAAAAATGCAGCATCGGCTCGCGATCGGGCTGCATTGGAAAAGCGTTTGGCGGAGGCGGAGCGCGCCCAGCGAAATTTGGAAAAGCGCCTGCAAGAGCAAGAACGCAAGTCGCGGAAAGAGTTGGAGCGTCGCTTGAAGGAGGAGGCTCGAATCGCAGAGATGGAACTGGCGGCTCAGGCGAAGGCGAATAAGGAGGCAGCTAAAGAATCCGATAGAGGGGATATGTGGTCCTTCGTGCCAAGGGGACTCCGGTCTCCGTTTGTGATGAAACGCAAAGAAGAGCCGTTTCAGGGTTACTTAGCTTACCGAGAGCCTCACGCGCTTCGATTCACTGAGGATTATCGCGCAGGCAAGCGAGCTCCTTCGCCCGCATTGCCCGAGTTTTCCATGATGACTCCCAATCGAGACGTTCAGCTAAGCGAAACGCGCCTGTCGGAAAAGGAAATCAAGCAAAACGAATTGCTAAGGCAAGCGGTGGTCAGGTTGGAGCCTCACATCATCGTTTCCGGTTCGATCGATACGACGATTCCTAGAACTGCAATGGAAAGCGAGCAGCTCGTCGTTGAAGAAGAAGCGCAAGATGTGCTGCGAAAAGAAGAGGTTCTCATTTTCTTCGAGAATCAGTCGGGTAGTGGAAATACGAGGACAATCATTCCTCAGTTTACGCCTGCCGTTCCCAACGAACAGCCAAGCGTGGATAGCAAAGCGAACTACCGAGTCGAGTAACTGAAAGCCAATCAAATTGAATACCATGAAAGCTTGGACGAGTCGTTTAACCCATTGGACCCTTTGCGTTGCCTTTATCGTTGGGCAGCCGTTAATTGGATGGAGCGCGGCGCCTCCCGCCGAGGCTGGAGAGGAGAATGCTTCGGTAGACGGTAGCGCGGACGGCGAACTTGAAGAAGCGAAGCCGGATCGCATTGTAATTTTGGAAGCGAAGAAGCCAATCGATGTCGCAGTCGTGGCGGCTGAAATCGAAAAATACCTCGATCTTGCCAAATCGATATGGAAGGGGGGCGATACCAAGTTGGCTGAACAGTATTTCTCCGCGGCTTTAGAAACGCCTGAACGGCTGCCGGAAAAGGAAGAGGTTTTGTGGACGATGGGTCAGCTCTACAGCGCCGCGGGCGAGCGCCCCAAGGCGGTGGCTATATTGGAGCGGCTGACGGAAGAGTATCCTGACAGTCGTCGATTGCCCCTGGTTTATATGGAATTGGGCGACATATATCGTCAAATGGGAGGGTTAGAAATCGCAATCGCCCAGTACCTAGAATCGCTGAATGCGATGTTAAACGTTTCCATCGATCAAGTCGAAAAGTACCGTCCGCTCTCTCGCCAAGTTAAGTTGGAGATCGCTAAGACCCATGCCGAGTTGCTCGATTTTGAAGAAGCCTATCGCCAATACGAATTGCTTTCGCGACTAGAATTAGAGCCGGTGGAACACATGCGAGTGCATTATCGAATGTGTCATCTCTTGTATAAGATGGGCGACTACCAGCAAGCGGTTCCCCAGTTGAAAGGCTTTCTAGAGAAGTACGATCTCAGTCCTCACTCTCCTGAAATTCGGTACTTGTTGGCCAAATCCTACGAAAAGCTCGATAGGAAACCAGATGCACTGCGGGAGGTCGTCCAAATTCTGCAACGCCAGTCCAGTCCGGATACGGCGCTGGAAGACGATGCGGATTACTGGAAGCAGAGAATGGGGAATGAGCTGGCGAACGAATTCTATCAGCAAAGCGATTATCGAAGCGCCTTAACGATCTATCAGTCGCTTGCGAAGTACAATGCGGATCCTGCGTGGCGTTGGCCTGCCATACATCAAATTGGACTATGCTTCGAACGCCTGGGCTTGCCGGAGAAGGCGATGATGGCGTACCAGGAAATTATCAATCCCGAAAATGGGAACGTTGGCGAATTGAGTCCCGGTTTGGAGTCCATGCGCGAAATGGCGAAATGGAGGCTTGAACACTTGAATTGGGAAGACGATCTTTTTGCTAGGCTCGCTGTTTTAGGGGCCCGATAAGCATTGATTCATGAATCCCGATCAATCCGAACGCATTCTTCGAGAGCACATTCGATTGTGCTCGGATTTGCGCGACCTCTTCATTGAGGAGGGGAAGATCATGCGCTCGACAGGCCTGCCGCCTGACGAGGCTTTTCTCGAAAGGAAACAGCAGTTCCTTCCTGCCCTGGACAAAGGCTTGGAGTTGCTTCAGCGAATCAACGAGGATCCGGATTCATTCGATCGTTCTCTGTCTCCCTTGGTCGAGGAAGCGCGATCGCAGGTGATGAAGCTCATGATGCTCGATCGAGAGAACGAGCGATTGCTGTTGAAGTCGACCTTGCCTCCGAAAATGAAGGAGGCTTATGGGAAAGCGGCAGCGGGCCAGGTGGCCAAGGCTTACGCGAGATATGGCCAAAAGTAGGCTTTTCGCCCGGTAGATTCTCTAACTTCCTCGGCGAGTTATCCTGTGTGGCGATTGAACCAGGCGTTTAACTGACTGCCTCGCAAGGAGAGTTGGCCGAGTTTTCCACGAGCTCAACCAGTTCCTTGATGTTGAACGGCTTTGCCAAGGTCGCGATGAGATTCGAATATTGCAGGTGATTGGCTTCGTCTGGAAATCCGGAGACGATGATGAATTTCGTCTTGATGTTCTGCCAGCCCGAAAGGAATTCGAGTACCATTTCTCCGGAAAGTCGCGGCATTTTCAAATCGAGCAATACGACGTCGAATTGGTGATTAGGGTCGGAGAGTACGGATACGGCGTTATGGCCATCGCACAAAACGGATACGTCGTGCTTTTCTCCAAAAACGGTGAAAAGGAGAAGTCGAATAGCTGGATCGTCGTCAACGATTAGGATCTTCATGTTTCAAGCGGGCTGTGTTCGTTGGGCTGTTGGATTTTTTCCTAGTTTTCTAATCGGTGATTAGTCGAAGCGCTCCAGATTTAAACTAGTGGAAAACGGGGCTTTAGCGAAGCGTTTACAGCTTAATTGTCTCCAAGTAAAGAAGGTTTGGAAGCGGCTTCAATGGCGGGTGGATTCGGATCGTCGCTGGCGAATAGGCTTTGGTTTACCTGTCCGTAGAATCTCCGCACTTCGGCCTCCATCAAGCGAGCTGTTTCGCGAAGGGCATTCGCGTCGCTTTGATCGAGCCATTGCTTTTCGGTTATGGTCTGGAGGAACTCGATCTTCTCTGCCAAAGTCGCCAGGGTGTTGAGGCTTGCGGTCAACATGGCTTCAGAACTGGAATCCGCTGGCTGACTGGAGCTTTCCCTCTTTATCGAATGATCCGTCTGAGGTTGCTCGACGGTTTCTTCGGCAAGGTCCTTCACCGCATTCAAGAGAGTACTGTAGTTGAAAGGCTTGGGGAAAATCCGATTGGCGCCCAGACGTTGGAATTGCTTTTCGGATTCAGGGCTCAGGTAGCCGGTGAGGACGATCACAGGCAGATCGGGATGCGCTTTCTTGATCTCTGCGATCACCTCCAAGCCATCGCGCTTGGGAAGATGGTAGTCGAGGATGACGAGATCCGCGTCAGGACCGAGCCCTTTTTCGATACCGTCTTCGCCATTGTCGGCTTCATCTATGTTGAAATCGCTTTTGAGGACTTCTCGCACGACCATACGGAGCGCGGGATCGTCTTCGACTAGGAGAACGTTCTTTTTCATGTCTCTTCTTGGAACTAGTTCAAATTGGATTTAAGGGCGAAATTGGCTGCTCGAATTTGTTCGGATCCTAGCATTTCCCTTCCGGCGAATAGGATCGCAATGGGTACGCCATTAACGGCTCGGATCGGATATTTGGATCCACGAAGGCAGGTATGGCCCCAGTTTAGGTCGACGCGTTCATGTACGTGGTGCTTGGGACGGCAGTTTTCGATAACGTCCCGATCGTCTTGCGATCCCTCGAAATTTTCTACTAAAGAGAAGCGAGCCTCGCTGGCTGTCCGGTCCATAATGGATTGATAAGGGGCCAGGAGCTTACGTCCGGTTCGGTTGAGGTAGAAGAGCTCCTCGCGGTTGAAATAGGCGAAGATACAGAAGTTCAGTTCCTCCAGCGTCGTTATGTCGGCCTGCAGGAGCGCTTCGCCGTTTTCGTAGACGAAATTTACGGATTCGACCGCGGTATCAAGCGCTTCAGGCATAGATGCTTGGAGCAGTTTTTCGTAATCGGGCATGGAGGAAGACCTATAGGTATGAACGTACCCCATTTGAATCGGCGCCGAAGCAGCGATTCTTTAGCGGAAAGCGCCTAGTTTTAGCTAGGGTGATTTCGGACTTCGAGCCGAAGGGAGAAAGCGCTCAGTTTTGCCCTGGATCGAAGGCCTTGATCGCTTTTTCCAATCGGTAGCGCCCCTCGATGATTGCCGACTCGAGAGCCGTTTCCTCGATGTGGAAGACGTCGGGATCCATTTCGAGGGCCCATGCGTCGCGACCGTCGTTGCAGCCCATGACCGAGGCAGCCCAGTTGGCGACCTGAAGGGCTCCGGCAAGCTCCTTGAATTCGCCCGCCTCGCGAGGGTGATACTGGTAGCGTATAGGCGAGTAGACCTCTTCGGGGAATCCCCAATCCTCTAGCATCTTGGCGCCAGCTTCGGCATGGTCGAAACCTAAGGTCTCGGATTCGGCGGCGTTGATCGCCACGCGGTCGGTTTCGACTTTTCGGAAGATATCGACGTAGCGTTCCCCGCATCCGTGATGGAGGGCTAGCTTGCCCAGGTCGTGCAGGAGTCCTAGGGTATAGGGAAGACCTTCGTGTTCGCATTTGTCAGAAGCGATGAGATCCATCATCAGAGCCACTGCGAGACTGTGTTTCCAAAGTCCCCCGCGATGGATGTCCATGCTGCTGAGCGCCTCGTCGAGGAATTCGCCCCCCGTTACGAGATTCACGATTCGATAGATTTCCTTGATGCCGAGAAGAGCTACCGCGGCGCTGAGATCGGTTACTGGCGTTGCCGGCGAGTACATGCCGCTGTTCGAGAGCTTTAGAGCTCCTGCCACGATTGCCGGGTCGGTTTGGATAACGGCGACGATATCGTTGGCGTCGGCATCAGGATCCTTCATGACTTCCACTAGGCGCGGAAGGACCTCGGGAGCGGGAGGCAGCGCCTCCGTATTGCTGATTATCTCGGCTAAGGTCATGCGAGAGAGAATTTTGAGTTTCCAATCGGCGTCTTGAGCTCGACCTCGCCAGTGGCGATATTGAGGTGAATCGTTCGGTTGTTGACGCCTCCGATGTCGGCTTTGACGACGGGGATCGCGAGGGTGTTTACGATTCGTTTGACCGCGGCGATATTGCGCTCGCCGATTTTGAACATCTCGGATCCGCTGATCACCGAAGCGCCGCCGGCTACGAAGGCTTTCATCCGTTTCCGCTCGGCCTTGAGACCCATGAGGTTGCGAAACATGAGAGGAATCCCGGTATCGGCGAACATCGCAGGCTGGGTTTGCGCTTTGTCGGGAGCCAGGGTGGAGTCAGGCAGCATTACGTGAATCAGTCCGCCGGCCTTGACCAAGGAATCATATACTACCAGTCCAATGCAGGAGCCTAAGGCATAGGTGCTGATCGTGACCGATTGATTGTTCGACACCGCAACATCTCCGACGCCGATGACGGCTTTCTGACTGAAGAAACTGGGTAAGGTCGGCGCTCCGCTCATTGGGCTTTTAGCTCTGCCTGATGCGAGCTTGGCGAGACAGGGGCTTTAATTGAGATAAGCATGGCGATCGATGGGGCGTTGAGCGTGAAAGCGAGCGATTCCAGGCTTACGCTAGAATGAAGCCAGTTCGCCGTTCAGTTCGCTCGAAACTACCTTTTCGATGTCGAGCAGCGTTTTGATGTTGTCTTTGATTTTTGCGATGCCGAGACAGCACTCAGAACTCAATTGCGTTCCGAAATCTGGGGAGGGTTCCACTTCGCCTTCTGTGATGTTCAGAACCTCTTCGACCGCGTCCACCACGAGTCCTAGCAAAGTACTGACTCCTTGACCATTTTCCACGTCGACGACGATCACGCAAGTGCGCTCGGTCGCTTCTTCCGCAGGTAGGTTGAACTTGAGACGGAGATCTACAACTGGGATGACCTTGCCGCGAAGATTGATAACTCCCTTTACGTGAACCGGCATTTGCGGAACAGGAGTGATCTTCTGCATGCGTATGATCTCGCGAATGCGCAGCACTTCGACTCCATAGGCTTCGTCTGCCAGCAGAAAGGTAAGAAACTTGCCGGAAGTGAATGAGGAGGAAAGGGTTTCGCTGCTGTCGAAAGTAAGGTTGCTCATAGGATTCGTCGCTTGGAATTGAGGGTACTCGAGACGCGGGACTACCCGAAAGCTACATCGGCGACAGCGGAGGCTACTTTAAGCGCTTTCCGAGTAGAATTGCGTATAGGAAGCGTAAAAGCTCTGGTCTGATCGCTGGGGCGCTGTTCGACTATAAAACCCTTGTGAAAACCATCCGGCCGCTAACGGAAAACCATGAGTCGCTGCGTTATTGGATTGGCGAAATCGTGTTCCTTGATCTTGGAAATAATGCCTTTAGTCAGTCGCCTGTCCTCGGGTATGAGAAGTAAGCCGGATGGGCTGTAGATGCCCTTCGCCAACACCATGCCTGGTTCGAGCTCGGCGAGGGTTAGTTCGCGAACTTTTTTGGGGAGATTGGTCAAGTTCGAGCTCTTCATGAAGAGACGAACCGCTTCTGGATGATAGGATTTGCCCGACTCTCTGATGATTTGTTCCAGAGCTTGTTCCTTGGGCAAGGCGCTTTCTACGAAACCGACTGCTACAGCCAGATATCGAGCGGCGAGGGGAATGCTTTCGCGGCTCAGCTGGTCGGGATAGCCCCGACCATCGAATCGCTCTCTGTGAGACCGAATGGTCAATCCGACGTCTTCCAAAGTACCCACGAATCCGGCCAGCGTCTGTCCGTAGACAGGATAGTGGCGAATGAGAGTTTGTTCCTGGTCGCTTAGACTCTGCGGGTCATTGAGGCTTTTGGTCAAAAGATCGCGAGGCAGCCCGATCTTGCCCAAATTATAGAGCCAAGCGCTTACTACGAGCGCATCCTTGTCTCGATTTTCCAAGAGATCCGACTTCGCTATTTCCTTGCAGATCGAAACGACGGACTTGGTTTGTTCGCCGAGAATGGGATGAAAGGCTTCGATGAGTCGGAAGCAGATTTCCAGGGAGTGCTCGAAGTTGGTTTCCAAAGAGAGGTTCGATTCGCTTAACCTCTCGGATTTCGCCTCGAGTTCGCTGATCTTCTCTTCGAGCGCGGCATTGGAGGAAACCAGCTTCTCGTTTAGCTCCAGGGTGTCTGCGCTCAGTCGCTCGTTCGCTTCGACGAGGGCGTAGCGCTGGACTGCGTTGTCGATTGTGGCCACGACTTCTTCGCGGATCCAAGGCTTGGCGAGGAAACGGAAAATTTCCCCTCGGTTAACGGCTTCGATGACGGTGTTGAGGGTCAAGACGCCCGTAATGAGGATGCGCGATGCGTTGGGTTGGATTTGCTTGCACTTGTCTAAGAACTCCAAGCCGGTCATTTCCGGCATGCGATGATCTGAGATGATGGTAGCGAAACGCGTCTTTTCCAGCGCCTCTAAGGCCTCGCTAGCTTTGGTGAAGGCTTGGACGTTGTAACGCTCTCGAGTCAAGGTCTCCTTCATTGCCATGAGGACCACTTGATCGTCGTCCAGAACGAGAATATCTCGCGATCGTGTTTCGGAAACTCGCATCCTAGTGGGCGTCTGACTAGGCGAAGCGCTTGGCCAATTTCTTCAGGAGACTGCTGGGCTTGGCGCTGCCGGGCGCGAGCAATCCGCATTGGCTCTTTAGGGACTGGCTTATTGAATCGAGATTGTCGCCCAGGACAATTACCGCGACATTGGGGGCTGGCGAGGCTTGGGCGAGCGATTCGATAAGAGGGTCGACTTGTTCGTCCAATGCGCTTCGGAAGACAAGCACGCCATCGAGCTCTTCGCTCAGATCCTTCAAATCCAATTTCAACTGATGCGGATCGATGTGAATACGGAATTTCCAATCGTCGGCTCGTATGGCATTGACCAATGGGTGGCGGGCGATGTCTTCCCAGCTGTAGATTAGCAATGTCGGGGTCTTTTTGGGCTTAACGGATGGCGCGGCGTCTTGAGGGTAGGCTGGAACGGGAGGCGCGATGGTCTCATTCAAATTCGCTAGCGGCAAAAGCATGGTGACGATCGTTCCTTCATCGGGTGGAGATTCTATAGAAATGCTGCCGCCGAATTCTTCAGCGAAGCGTTTGACTATAAACAGACCCATTCCCACGTGGATCTTGGAGTCCTTCGTGGTAAAGAAGGGGTCGAAAGCCTGTTTGAGATGACGTTCCTTGATGCCGTCGCCGTTGTCTCGCAATTCTATTCGAGCGAATCGAGAGGTCCCTCTTGACGATTCGCTTTCGACAGCTTCGCAACGAATGGAGATACGCGGCTTGGTCACCGCAGCGTCAGCGGCATTCGAAGCGAGGTGAAGCATTGCTTGCTTGAATCGATTGGCATCAAGTCTCGCGGGAAGGGAGTCTTCGCTCAAATCGAGTTCGAGTTCGACATGCCTTGGGAGAATTGCCCTGAGGTAGTCCTCTTGCTCTCGAATCAGGTTGGCGACTTCATAGTAGCTCGCCTCGCCATCGGTCATCGACGCCAGCTCCCGAATCTTCTGGGTGGTTTTCTGGGCTCTTATTGAACTGTCGCGAATATGGACCATCGCTTCGGTCATCGTCTTGGCGTCCGACCCAGGGACGGCGTACAATTCGCTGAGCGAGTAGATGCCCGCGATCATGTTGTTGAAGTCGTGCAAAAATCGACGAGTAACCGCTGTCGCGACTTCTTTCCAGGAACGCTTGACTAGTGTATCCATAGCCTGGATGCGAAATGAATCGTCGATAATGCGCCCTAGGAATCCGACCGTCTGGCCTTCTGTGTTGGATATAGGAGTGACGAAATCCTTGACGGGCAGCCAGGCCCCTTTCTTGGAGGCGTCCAAGCGATAGACGATCATGGCTTCCCCTCCTCGCTCGGCGAGTTTTTCCATGACCGCTTTGTAGTGCGGCCGATCTTCGTCGCACACTAGCTGGGGCCACTTGCGCCGTTCCTCCATCAGATTTCTGAAGGACTGTGGCAGAAATTCGAACGCCTTGTTCGAAAGGTAGCGTAGGGTTAGACTTTCCGCATCGACGACATAACAAGCGCCGGGGCCGTTCTCGATCAAGGCATCGACTTGCGAGCTGGCGCGGCCTTTGCCCTTCAGATCATCGAGGGCCTGTCCCAGCTCAGTGGATATCGACGGTTCGTTAGCGGTCGTTTGGTTCAAATTCGTGCGAAAAGAAAAACTCGGCGCCGCATACGCGACGTTAATGGCCAAGCAACTTAGAACACATTCGAGCGGATGCAATGCTCGAACCGAGATAATCGGAAGAGAAATTCGAGTTCGCGGCCCGAAATCCTATGCGGGCAAGCGATAGATGGCAGGTTTGATCGTTTCGTAGGGGTGCCTAACGCCAGCCAAGCTTTCCGCGTGGCCGATGAACAAGTAGCCTCCTGGGACGAGATGGTGGGCGAGTCGCCCCACCAGATCTTCTTGCGTCTCCCGATCAAAGTAGATCATGACGTTGCGACAGAAGATGATCTGGAATTTCTCTTCCCAAGGAAAGCGTTCGAATAGGTTGAGTCGCTGAAACCGAAGGCGTTTTCGTAGGTTAGGATGGATACGGTAGTAGCCATCCATCTGCTTTTCGCCTTTCTGAAAATGGCGTCTATGCCAGTCAGCTTGTACGTGTTGCAGTCGCTTCTGCTCATAGATCGCTTTCGATGCGAAGTCGAGGACTCGAGTTGAAATATCGCTGCATTGGACATCCCAATGAATCTCGGGCCGATTTTTGAGGAATTCGGCAAGCGTGATCGCTATGGAGTAAGGCTCTTCTCCTGTGGAACAGGCGCAACTCCATACCTTTAGGGAACGGGAATTTCCGATCTTCCCCTCAGCGAATTCGGGCAAGAGAACTTGATTGAGAAAATTGAAGTGATTGATCTCGCGGAAGAAGAAGGTGTGATTCGTCGAAATCGCATCGATTAGGTGATAGAGTTCGCCGTTTTTCGAGTCTTTCCGAAGGAGATGGCAGTAGTCCTCGATGGTCTGGAGATCAAGGGCCCGAATACGCTTCCCAAGACGGGCGGTTACAAGTTCCCTTTTTTGATCCCCGAGATTGATCCGCGTTTCCCGATAGATCAAATCCCGTATGAAATCGTAGTCTTTCTTCGAAATCTCATTCTTGCGAACAGACTGTCTCGATACGTTCGATCGCTCGATGGCGTCGAGAACGGCCGAGTTGTCGGCTTTCGGTTTTCTGAAGAATGAGCTTGAATTCATGGGTTGGTTGGCGAGGAGCGTCGTTTGCTAAATCGAGCGTGAAGGAGCGAACTTGAGTCCTCCGACGCTTTGGAGCGCGGTTTTAACGATCCCTTCTCGCTTATCTCTCCAGAATCATGGAAATCGCGTCATGACGGTCGATTTGGGTGGCCATCCCCATCGGCCTCGCTTGATTGGCCGGAGTTCAAGTTCTTTAGCGTATGTCAGTCGTAAACGCCAAAACTTTGCCTGAAACCGAGAAAGGGGCCCGTATTCGCGAGCTTCTCGCCGATCGAATTCTCTTTCTGGACGGAGCGATGGGAACGATGATCCAGCGCTACAAACTGGAGGAAGAGGATTTTCGCCGTGGCCATTTCGAGAGCCATCCGGTCGACTTGAAAGGAAACAACGAGTTGCTGGTGCACACGCGTCCCGATGTCATACGGGATATTCATCGGGCTTTCCTGGAAGGTGGTGCGGATATTATCGAAACCAACACCTTCAGTTCGACTCGCATTGCTCAGGCCGACTACCAACTCGAGGATATCGTCTATGATCAAAACGTAGCGGCGGCTCGATTGGCCCGCGAGGTCGTGGACGCGTTTATGGAGGCGAATCCGGGGAGGGAGTGTTTCGTGGCCGGCGCTCTAGGCCCGACCAATCGAACCGCATCCTTGTCGCCCGACGTTAATCGTCCGGAATATCGAGCCGTTACCTTCGACGAGCTCAAGGAAGCCTACGGCGAGCAAATTCGAGGCCTCGTCGAAGGCGGGGTCGACCTGCTGTTGCCGGAAACGACTTTCGATACGCTCAACCTGAAGGCATGCATATATGCTCTCGAGGATTTCTTCGTGGAGATCGGAAAGCGTATTCCGGTCATGCTCAGCGTGACCATTACCGATGCTTCGGGACGTACGCTTTCTGGCCAAACGATTGAGGCGTTTTGGAATTCGGTCGCCCATGCGAAGCCTCTGAGCGTGGGCATCAATTGCGCCTTGGGCGCTCAGGAAATGCGTCCTTACATTGAGGCGCTTTCCAAAGCGGCGGATTGCTTTATTTCCTGCTACCCGAACGCTGGCTTGCCGAATCCGCTCAGCGAAACAGGCTATGACGAGTTGCCCGAGGACACCGCTCGCTTCGTGGAGGAGTTCGCATCCAATGGATTCGTCAATATTATCGGGGGCTGTTGCGGCACGACGCCAGACCACATTGCGGCGATAGCCCGCAAAGCCAAGGATTACGCCCCGCGTGTCGTTCCGACGATCGAACCGGCGCTTCGAGTGAGCGGCTTGGAACCTTATGAGGTAAAGGGCGAGAAGGCTCCTTTCGTGATGGTGGGCGAAAGGACCAATGTGATGGGCTCTCCCAAGTTCAAGCGCCTGATCAAGGAAGATAAATTCGAAGATGCCTTGGCGATCGCTCGGCAACAGGTGGAGAATGGAGCGAATATAATAGACGTCAACTTCGACGAAGGGCTCTTGGATAGCGAGGCGTGCATGACTCGTTTCCTCAATCTGATCGCGTCGGAACCGGAAATCGCTCGGGCACCGATCATGATCGATTCCTCGAAATGGGCCGTTATCGAAGCGGGCTTGAAATGCGTTCAGGGCAAATGCGTCGTTAATTCGATCAGCTTGAAAGAAGGGGAAGCGGCATTTCTCGAGCAAGCGTCCAAGATTCTTCGGTACGGCGCGTCTGTGATCGTCATGGCTTTCGACGAACAAGGCCAGGCGGCCACGAAGGAAGATAAGATTCGAATTTGCGAGCGGGCGTATCGGCTGCTGCGCGACGAATTGGACTTCCCGCCCGAAGATATTATTTTCGATCCTAACATCCTGACGGTGGCTACGGGTATTGAAGAACACAATACATATGCCGTCGATTTTATCGAAGCCACGCGCGAGATCAAGCAACGCTGTCCTTTCGCTCGCGTGAGTGGTGGCGTGAGCAATATCTCCTTTTCCTTTCGCGGGAACAACGTCGTGCGCGAGGCCATGCACGCCGCATTTCTGTATCACGCGATCAAGGCGGGTCTGGATATGGGCATCGTCAATGCGGGCATGCTCGCGGTGTACGACGAAATCGAACCCACGCTCAGGGAGCGAGTCGAGGATGTGTTGTTGAATCGCCGTTCCGATGCGACGGAGCGTCTCGTCGACTTCGCCGAAACGGTCAAAGGCAGCTCCAAGGTCAAGGAAGAGAAGACGGAAGCATGGCGCGAAGGCAGCGTAGAGGAACGCCTCTCGCATGCTTTGGTTAAAGGCATTGTCACGCATATCGATGAGGACACGGAAGAGGCCCGCCAGAAGTTGGCGCGGCCTTTGGATGTTATCGAAGGTCCTCTCATGAATGGCATGAAGGTCGTGGGCGAACTCTTTGGAGCGGGGAAGATGTTTCTGCCGCAGGTGGTGAAATCGGCCCGAGTGATGAAGCGGGCGGTGGCATACCTGACTCCTTTTATGGAGGAAGAGAAGGCTTCTTCCGAAGCGAGCTCCCAAGCGAAGATCGTTTTAGCGACTGTGAAGGGCGACGTGCACGATATTGGCAAGAACATCGTTGGTGTCGTGCTCGCCTGCAATAACTACGAGGTAGTCGATCTAGGCGTGATGGTTTCTTGCGACAAAATCCTCGAAGCCGCGCGGGCTGAGAACGCGGACATCATCGGCCTGAGCGGATTGATCACTCCTTCCCTGGATGAGATGATCTATGTAGCTTCCGAGATGCAGCGCCAAGAATTCGAGCTTCCTTTGCTTATTGGAGGGGCGACGACGAGCAAAGCTCACACGGCAATCAAGATTGCTCCTGTCTACGAAGGTCCTGTTGTCCAGGTTGCGGATGCGTCGTTGGTTGTGGGAGTTTGCAGCGATTTGCTGAGTTCCGAGCGTAAGGGAGAATTCGTGGAAGCCTTGAAGGCGGACCAAGCTCGTTTGCGCGAGCGTCACGCGTCAGGCTCTTCAAACGAGGCTCGAATGCTTTCGCTGGAAGAGGCTCGTCAAAACCGATTCGAAATCGATTGGAAATCAGCGAATCTGGCAAAACCCGAGGCGTACGGTCGACAAGTTCTTACCGACATCGATTTATCGGCTGTGTTGGAATACTTCGATTGGTCGCCCTTCTTCTGGACCTGGGGACTCAAAGGAGTATTTCCAGCCATACTCGAACATCGAAAGTACGGAGAGCAAGCTAGCGAACTGTATCGGGATGCTCAGGACATGCTCAAAGACGTGATCGAAAACAAGCGATTCCGATTGCGAGCGGTATTCAGTTTATGGGCGGCCCAATCGGATGGAGATGACATCAATATCTTTGCGGACGACAGTTGTGGAGAGCCGATCGGCGCATTTCGTTTTCTGCGTCAGCAAAAGGAGAAGGTATCCGATTCGACTTGCTACAGCTTAGCGGATTTCGTGGCTCCAGAGTCGAGCGATCGCATGGACTCTTTGGGTGGCTTTGCCGTAACTGCGGGTCCTGAGGTCGAAGACTACGCGAACGAGTTCAAGGAAAAGGGCGATGACTATCGGGCGATCATGGCCCAGGCGTTGGGCGATCGATTCGCTGAGGCCTTGGCTGAGTACTTGCATAGGCGAGTCCGCGATCTTTGGGGATTCGGCAATGATGAGAATCTGGATGTAGCGGCGTTGATCGACGAACGCTATCGTGGCATTCGACCGGCGGCCGGTTACCCTGCATGCCCTGACCATACGGAAAAGGATACGCTTTGGCGACTGCTGCACGCGGAGGAAGCTACTGGCATTTCCCTTACTGAAAGCTACGCCATGAACCCGCCAAGTTCGGTTTCGGGACTCTATTTCGCGCATTCGGAAGCCCGCTACTTCAACGTAGGCAAAGTCGCGAAGGATCAGGTCGAGAACTATGCGAAGCGCAAGGGCATAACGGTCGCGGAAGCCGAAAAGTGGCTCCAGCCGAACTTGGATTATTGAACGGTCGGAAAGCGCGCGTTTTCTTCCCGTCCAATCGCAGGCGCTCGAAACCGAGCAAGCTTGATCGATATTTCACGCGGCGAGTGGCATAGGAAGGCCCTCAACGCTCAAATGGAGGCGAGAATCGTGGTCCAGGTAGACTTGGCGCGCGCAATGCTTCTCGGCTGTACGGCTTGATGTCTCTCGCGACAAGCAAGCCGTACAGCTTTTTGCAGGAGCAGAAAAACAGAGGCCGGCGTTAAGGGGTTTTTCGCCGGCCTCGCCTGCTCTTGGAAAACGAAAGCCTTCTTTGGGAAGTAGCGAACTCGAAACGATTACGCTTCCTCGACCTCTTTGCCCGTGAGCGTCTTGATGAATTTCTTCATGGCGGGCGTCAGGACGCGACCCTTCCGGTGCAAGATGGCAAGCGGACGCGTGAATCCCGTACCATTTAAGGTCACCGATGCGAGGGTGCCCTGTTTCACTTCTTGGGCTACTGTGGCTTGAGGAGCGATGGCTATTCCCGCATCGATTTCGACCGCGCGTTTTACGGTTTCGATGTTGTCGAATTCCATGACCGGCTCGACCTCGATTTTGTTGTCGCGGAAGATCTGATCGACCGCTTTGCGGGTGGGAATGTCCGGATCGAAACTGATGAATTTGTAATTGCCCAAGGCGCCCACATCGACAGTCGCTTGCTTAGAGAGGGGATGCTCGGGGTGGCAAATCGCGACAAGACGGTCCTCGCGAAAGGGGATCATCTCGATCTGCCTCGTCTTGACGGGAAAAGCGACGAGGCCGAAATCGACTGAATTGTGCAGTATGTCCTCGTATACCAGATTCGATCGTCGGTATTCGACGCGCACATTCACGGAAGGATAGTCGCTGAGGAAGGACTTTATGTAGGGAGGCAGCTCGTGCAGGCCAATACTGTAGATGGTCGAAATGCGGATGGTGCCGCTGATGACCTTCTTCATTTCCATCAGCTCCGACATGAGCTTTTCATAGACGTGGAGAATGTCCTTGGAGGCGTTGTAGACGCGATTGCCTTCGCGCGTAAGCTGGAATTGCTTTTGACTGCGATCGATCAGCAAGGTACTGAAATGCTTCTCCATCGCTCGGGCCTGTTGGCTGACTGCGGATTGAGTGACCCCGTTGAGACGGGCGGCTTTGGAAAAGCTCTTCGTTTCCACGAGATCCGCAAAGATCTTAAAGTTGTCGACTTGCATGGGGAGGTGGTTGAAAAGGAATTATTATTACTATATCTAATTTCGCCTAAAATAAAAGAGAAGACTCATTAATGTTCATTTCATATCAGGAATTTAGGGAGAATCTGGAGAGAGTGAGGGATCAAATACGTTCCGCCGAGGCTGCAGCGGGGCGAATGGAAGGTTCAGTGACCTTATTGCCCGTCACAAAAAACCATCCGGTGGATGCAGCCCGCTACGCTTTGGAAGCGGGGATTGCTTCAGTAGGGGAGAATCGTGTGCAAGAGGCCTTATCCAAGATGGACGAGGCGGATTCGTCGATGAAGTGGGAATTGATCGGTCCCTTGCAAAGCAACAAGGCGAAAAAAGTGGCCGAACGCTTTCACCGCGTGCAGACGGTCGATCGTCTGAAAGTGTTGAAGGCGCTGCAACGCCATGCGGATGATGCCGGAAGGGCCTTGCCGGTTTTGCTTCAAATCAATGCCGGCGCCGACCCCAATAAATCAGGCGCGAGCGTCGACGAAGCTTCCATGTTGTTGGAGGCCGCTCTCGAGGCTTCGCGTCTAGAGCCGCAAGGACTGATGACCATTGCCCCTCTCCACGACGATCCCAATGTGGCGAGACGTTGTTTTGCGACCTTGAGACAGTGCCGCGATCGTCTGGAGTCGACTTTCGGCATCGATCTTCCAGAGCTTTCCATGGGGATGAGCGGCGACCTGGAAGCTGCAATCCTAGAAGGAAGCACTATGGTACGAGTGGGTACGGCTTTGTATGGAGCTCGGAATTACGGTTGAATTCGAAGTCGAGTATTGCGAATGGGGCTGGCCCGTTTGCAGACCCTTCGAGTTGGCTAGAATTGGATTGTCCGGCGGAGTCGCCATGACAGGATTCCCGCTTAGGTGGCAGAAGGCGAACAGAGAAAGACCGATACGAGCAGCGCTATGAAGCGATATCGCGTAGGCGTGCTGTTGTATTTTAGGAACGAGGCGGGCCAAGTATTGCTGATTCGCCGTTCTAAACGCCCTAATCTCGGCTTGTGGTGCGCCGTGGGAGGCAAATTGGAGATGGAGTCCGGGGAGTCGCCTTTCGAATGCGCTATTCGAGAAGCTCGCGAAGAGGTCGGAGTTAGCCTCCAGGAAGAAGACCTTGCGTTGCGTTGCTCCCTTTCCGAGCGAAACTACGAGGGAACAGGGCATTGGCTGATGTTCCTCTTCGAGATTCGAAAGCGACTGAGCTCCTTGCCGAAATCGATTGATGAAGGCGTATTCGGGTTTTTCGATCTGGAGGAGCTTCCGGCATTGAAGATGCCTCCGCTCGATCGGAAGATCGCGATAGAGCGTATCCTAAATTCGGATGCAAGCGCTTTCAGCGCGCTTCGCGCTCCCGAAGGTACCGAATCCGACCCGAAACGGCTCGTTGTCGAACAAGAAACGGGAAATGCCAGGGGTGTTGGTCGATGATTCTGATTATCGACAACTACGACTCGTTCACCTACAATCTCTACCAGTATCTGGCAGCGATGGGGAGGGATGTTCGAGTCGTCCCGAATGACTCGGTGGATATGGGAGCGCTTCGATCGGATATGCCCGAAATGATCGTCATCTCCCCAGGCCCTGGCGGTCCCGAATCTACGGGGCAATGTCGCGAGGTGATATCCGATTTCAAAACCGAGATCCCGATTCTAGGCATATGCTTGGGTATGCAGACCATCGCTCATTGCTTTGGAGGGAACATCGTCCATGCCCGTAGTCCGATGCATGGCAAAAACAGCGCTATTCGCCATAGCGAGATGGGGCTGTTTGAGGGATTGCCCAATCCATTGAGCGCTACTCGATATCACTCGCTAGTTGTGGAGCGAAGTTCGTTGCCGGATTGCTTTCAAGTCGATGCGGACACTGCTGAGGAAGAGATCATGGCATTGTCGCACCGTGAACTGCCTCTGTGGGGTGTCCAATTTCATCCTGAAGCGATATTGACGGAATCGGGGAAAGACCTTTTGGCCAACGCGGTTCGCATGTCTGGAGTCTGGAGGGCGGGCCAATGATGGAAATACAAAAGTTGCCTAGCGACTTTCCGGTAGAGGGCGCTCTGGCAGCCTTTCGCTCTCGGCCGGGCTGCGTCTTTCTCGATAGCGGTTCGCATGACTATGGGCTGGGCCGATATTCGATATTGGCGCGGGAGCCTAGCAAGGAATTGACTGCGAGGAAGGGCGCTGTGGAGATTCGCTCGGGTGAAAAGCGGACTATTCGCGAAGGCGACCCATTAGAGATACTGAGAGAGGAATTGGGGAAACAGCCCAGATCCTCCCGAGCTGATACGCCATTCGTGGGTGGAGCGATTGGCTACATTGCGTACGAGGCGGGATCTCCGCGAGTTCCCGATCCCGAGTCGATCGCGCTCCGATTCGGGTTCTATGATGATGCGATTATTTGGGATCATGAACTGGGCGAGGTCTATCGAGTCGTCGAACCATCGATAGATGGGGGCGGTAGAGAATCCCTATCGAAACTATTAGCGGAAGCCGAAGCCGCTTCCTTTCCTTCTCGATTTCGAGTGGGCAAGGTAAGCTCCAATTTCGCCCGCCAACGATATTTGGAACGCGTCGAAACCGCTCGGCAGCGGATACGCGATGGAGAAATCTATCAGGCGAACCTTTCGCAGCGTTTTAGAGCGCGGTTCGAGGGCGAAGGAATTGCGCTCTACAAACGCTTGAGAGCTGCCAATCCGGCTCCTTACGCTGCGTATTTGAACTTTGGAGATGAAGAGATCCTTTCTTCGTCTCCTGAGCGCTTCTTTCTATTGAACGATAGAATCGTGGATACCCGTCCGATCAAGGGAACGCGACCTCGTGGAGACACTGGAGAACAGGAACGGCAGTACATGGAAGAGCTGGCCTGTTCGGAAAAAGATCGGGCCGAGCTGTTGATGATCGTCGATTTAGAGCGAAATGATCTCGGCCGTATCTGTCGGGCGGGCTCCGTTCGGGTTCAAGACCTGTTTCAGCTGGAGCGGTATGCGTCGGTTATCCACCAAACCGGCTCGGTTGCGGGTGATTTGATGCCCGATAAAGATGCGATCGACTGTATAAAGGCTATGTTCCCGGGCGGGTCTATTACCGGAGCGCCAAAAAAGCGAGCCATGGAAGTGATTGACGAACTGGAAAATAGGGAGCGCGGAGTTTACACAGGCTCGATAGGATACATTGGGTTTGATGGAAGGGCGGACTTCAACATAGCTATCAGAACGATGCGAATTGCGAAGGGGGAGCTTTCATTCAATGTTGGGGGCGGTATCGTGTGGGATAGTGTTGCGGAATTGGAATACGAAGAGACTCTGCACAAGGCGAAATCCTTGTTCGAGGCGTTAGGAGTTAAGGCCCATGGCGAATAGGCAAATAGTCAATGGGGAGGTTGTGGAAGGCGACCGGATCGAATTTACCGTTACGAATCCTTCCTTCGCTTTCGGTTACGGTTTGTTCGAGACGATTAAATTCACGCGAGGAAGGCCATGTTTTTTCGACGAACACTACGATCGACTGGAAGGCGCGGCTCGCGAGGTAGGGCTTTCCTTGGGTTTCGATCGGCAGGAGATGCGTGGCCAAGCGATGCGATTATTCGAGGTGAATGGTGTGACGGAAGGCGTATTCAAGATCTCGCTAACGATGGAGGGAGCGGGAACGCGTATTACGTTGTTCCTGAGGAATATCGGATTTGATGCGACCAACGGGCCGATACGGTTATGCCAATCGAAAGCGATCAAATCGTCTCGAGCGTTCACGACCGTGGCTAAAACCCTTAACTATATGGACAATTGGCTGGAGCTTCAGCGAGCCCAGTCGAAAGGTTTCGAGCAATGTTTGTTTTCCAATGAACGAGGCGAAATAACCGAATGCGCGACAGCGAATATATTCTTCGTCAAGGATGGCGCGCTAAAAACCCCCGCTTTGAAGTGCGGGTTGCTCGAGGGAGTGATCCGAGGGCAAATATTGCGAATTGCCGCAGAAGAGGGGTGGCTTGTCGATGAAGGCGTTTACGGGGTTGAGGAATTCAGCTCGGCCGATGAAGCGTTCGCGACAAGTTCAGGCAAAGGCATCGTTGCCGTATCCGAATTCTTGGGAGATCGATTGGTTACCTTCCCAACAGTCGAATCCGAACGCGTACGGCATTTGATATCGAGACTGGCCATTCGCGAATTAGAAAGTCTTTCTATCTCATGATGCGTTTCGATTCTTTAGATTTCGGCTCTTTGAGCTGGCCTCTTCAGAAGCGCACAGGAGTCTTCGGAATACTGAACGTGACCCCCGATAGCTTTTCGGATGGCGGCTTGTATGATCGACAGGAAGCGGCTGTCGAACGAGGGCTGGAAGCGTTACGCGAGGGCGCGGACGCCTTGGACATTGGAGGAGAATCGACCCGCCCTGGATTCGAGGAAGTGAGCGCGTCGGAGGAAATCGATCGTATCGAACCGGTGATCCGGGAGATCGTGGCAAAGAACGAGTCGGCTTTGATTTCCATCGATACGACTAAAGCCCAAGTGGCGGAGGCTGCGTTGAATGCAGGAGCGTCGATAGTGAACGATATTTGGGGTTTTCGCAAGGACCCGGAACTGGCTGCAGTAGCTGCTCGTAGCAAGTCCACCTGCGTCCTCATGAGAAATGGACGAGGAGGGATGAGGGATTCGAATCTGATAACGGCTATTCAGAAAGACTGGGAAAAGACGGTTTCAATCGCCTTGTCTGCTGGAGTGGACGAACGTCGAATTATTTTAGATCCGGGTATCGGATTTACGGATACGAGGGAGCAGGATTTGGAGCTATTGCGAAACCTTCGCGAATTGCGATCCTTCGGTTTCCCTTTGCTGATTGGCGTATCGCGCAAACGCATTACCGGCCAACCGCTGGATTTGCCGGTGAATGACCGTCTGGAAACGAGCCTTGCTACGACGGTATTAGGGATCGCCGCAGGAGTGGACTTCGTTCGGGTTCATGATGTTCAGGCTCATGTCCGGGCCGCTCGGATGGCTGATTTAATCGAAAGGCAGTAATGGACCGAGTACTATTGAATCGAATCGAGCTTCTTGGGAGCATTGGAGCTCTGGATAGCGAGAAACGATCTAAGCAGCGTTACTGGATCAGCATAGAGATCTTGGCGGATTTGAGAGAGGCGGGCAGAAGCGATCGATTGGAAGACACTGTCGACTATAGCGAAGTCTTTTCCTTAGCTGAGGATCTGATGAACTCAGGCGATTTCACGTTGGTAGAAGCCTATGCCGAGCGATTGGCAGAACGCATTCTCAGTTCGCAGGCTAGAGCCCAATCGGTTTCGATTGAAGTTCTTAAGCCCGATGCTCCCATCGATGGAGCGTTCGAGTCGGTTGGCATTCGAATCGAAAGGGATCGAGGTGGTTGAGGCGTACTTGGGGCTGGGGAGCAATCTTGGCGATCGAGCGGGTCACTTGAAAGCGGCCATGGAATTGATCGAATCTACGGAGGGAATAGGCATTGTAGAAAAATCTTCTCTCTATCGTACGGCTCCTGTTGGCGGAATAGAGCAGGATCCGTACTTCAATGCGGTTGTTCGCGTTGAGACTTCGCTTGAGCCATTGGAGCTGCTAGACCGATGCTTGGCAATCGAGCGTATGCGAGGCCGCGAACGCTTAGAACGTTGGGGTCCGCGGACCTTGGATATCGACCTGTTGCTATACGGAGCGCGGCTCGCGAGAGACTCTCGATTGGAACTTCCGCACCCTGAAATGGCTAAGCGATCATTCGTATTGGTTCCGCTTGTAGAGATTTCGCCGGAAGCGAAAATAGGGGACCGCGTTGCAACGGAATGCCTGGAGACGCTCGGTTCTGATGGGACCGAGAAGCTGCTTTCCTTCGATATGTGCCAAACGGTAGCGATCGTTGGAGCGAGCCCTAAACCTGAACGCTATTCCTATCGCGCTCAATGCATGTTGGAATCCCATGGACACTCGGTCGTTCCAACGCATCCGTTGGAGCGGACGATTCAAGGAGTACCTGCGGTAAAGAGCCTCGCTGAATTCGACGGCCAACTGGATACAGTCACTTTGTACGTCGGCCCGGCTCGTCAAGGGGCGATCGTCGAGGACTTGGTTCAAGCTCGACCGAAAAGAGTTATTTTCAACCCGGGAACCGAGAATGCAGAGAGCATGGATGTTCTGCGAAATGCAGGGGTCGATACGATCGAAGCCTGTACCTTGGTTATGCTTCAGACCGGGCAGTTTTCACTCAGTCGGCAATGACCCAGTAGTAGCGCCCGTTTGTGATCTTGCGAAATTGTCCGGTCGCGAGATTTCCGTCATCGATGATCGCGTCAGCCTTCGCAAGGTCGACTTCGTCGAGAGTGGGGTCGACTACGCCCACGCCGGAAGTGATTCCGCTATCGAATTCTTCGTAGTCCCAATTGCCGCCAACAAGGGTTTCGGTTTCGAAGAAGCGCTTGGAGAAGTAACCTGCCAGTTCGTTCGGGAAAACGCCACTGCTTGTGTCAGGCGGCCATAGGCCCGATTCGAGAATGTAGGTCTCCGAGGCGTTGGCTACGGTCTTGACGTCTCGAGCGAAGGCGGTGACGCGAGAATTCTTGGTAACCTTGAGGAAGGTTGGGATAGCCATGGCCGCCATAAGTCCAACGACGACCAAAGCGATGAGCAATTCGATCAGAGTAAAACCGCGTTTCGAGTGTGTTGTCTTAGGCATGGAGAGTAATATTAGATTCGAGTTGGAGGTTGTTCGTTCGGGCGCTCGCTCGACGATCCGAATTCGCGCGTATCTTTTCTTTACGGCTGAATTGGCGTTCGCTGTGAGACAATGGGCGAATTTGCGGAAGAAAATTTCGGGATGAATTGAGCTACTCTTTCGCGCTAGGCGCTACTCCCTAGAGGACTGAGCGCTGTCGTTTACTCAAAACGAGGAGCGCTAGAACTTACTGAGAAGCGCTTTCCAGAGATTCTTTGAGCGTTTCGAGCTCTTCCCAGCGCGCATAGGCCGCTTCGGTCTCGACGTCGATGCGGTCTAGTTCCGATTTAGCGGTTTCTGCGAACCCGGGATCTTCTTTGTAGGTCATCGGATTCGAAAGTTTGTCGGCGATCCTTTGACGCTCGCTCTCCAGAGCTTCCATTTTATCTGGGAGCTCCTCTAATTCGCGTTGTTCGCGCTTCGTGAATTTTCGCGGTCGATCTTTCCAGTCGCGTCGGGTCGCCTTGGGCTTGGATTGAGATTTCGCTTTTGGCTCGCCGGAAGCTTTAGCGATCCAATCTTCGTAGCCCCCAGGGAATTCCGAGACCCTTCCGCTTCGGTCGATCACGATTAAACTGGTAACCGTGTTTTCAAGGAAGGCCCGGTCGTGGCTGACGATGAGAAGGGTTCCGGGGAATTCCATAACTCGCTCCTCAAGCAATTCGAGGGTTTCCGTATCCAGATCGTTGGTTGGTTCGTCGAGAACGAGAAAGTTCGCAGGTTGAGTGAAGAGCTTGGCGAGCAAGAGCCGATTACGCTCTCCGCCTGAAAGCGTCTTGATAGAGGAGCGAGCGCGATCGGGCGTGAAAAGGAAATCCTGTAGATAGGAGATCACGTGTCGCTTGGCGCCATTGATGACGACGTGTTCGTTGCCGTCGGCGATGTTGTCGAAGACGGAGAGCGACTCGTCGAGGCGTTTTCGAAGCTGATCGAAATAGGATACCTCTAATTTTGTCCCGTGGTTCACTTCTCCGCTTCGAGGCGCCAAATCTCCTAAGAGGGTTCGAATAAGGGTCGTTTTGCCCGACCCATTGGGGCCGATAATTCCGATGCGGTCGCCCCGCATGATTTCAAGATCGAATGGCTTGAGGATTTCCGTTTCCCCAAAAGCGACTGAGACCTGGGTCGCAGTAACTGTTTTGCGACCGGAAAGATTCGCCGTTTGCATTGCGAATGACGCCTTGCCTTGGCGGCTGCGTTGAGAGGCTTTTTCCTCGCGCAGCTTTTTTAGCGCTTTGACGCGCCCTTCGTTTCGAGTGCGCCGCGCTTTGATTCCCTTTCGAAGCCAGGCTTCTTCGTCGGATAGCTTTTTGTCGAAGGCAGCTTGGTTCTTGGCTTCGGCTTCAAGCAATTCGGCTTTGCGCTGCAGATAGCGCTCGTAGTCGCAGCGAAAGCTGCGCGTCTCGGCTAGATCGACTTCTACGATGCGCGTAGCGATTTTGCGAAGAAACGATCGATCATGGGTGACGAACATCAGGCTCAGCCCGCTCTTGAGCAGAAATTCCTCCAACCAAAAGATTGAGTCCAAGTCCATATGATTGGTTGGCTCGTCCAAAATGAGGATGGCAGGATCGACGGCGAGCGCCTGCCCCAGCAAAGCGCGTCGCTTCAGCCCCCCGGAAAGGGAGTCGAACGGGGCTTCGAGGTCGAGCCCGAGATCTTCGGCCAGCCGTTCGATTCTGCGTTCCATTTGCCATTGAGCGTCAGGGTCGAGCGTTTCGTCTAGTGACCCTGAGCGGAGGTTGGAGAGCGCCTGCCCCTCTTTGCCGAAGCCGTGGCTGATGGTATCGAAGACATTGCCGGGAAGCGTTTCCGGGATACTTTGAGAAAGGGCGCTAGCGACGCCTCCTTCGGGGAATGCGACCGTTCCGCTATTCGGACCATACTCTCCGCTTACGACCTTCAGGAGCGTAGATTTGCCCGCTCCGTTGCGACCGAGAACGCAAACCCGTTCTCCCTTTTCCACATGAAGCGAGATTCTCTCCAGGACAGGGGGACCGCTAAAGCTGATCGTTATGTCAGTAAGACTGAGGACAGGCATGTTTCGGCAGCTATTGGAATTCCTATGGCGCCGAGAGCAAGGGTATTCGAGGATCTCAAGCTTGGAGCGCGATTGAGGCCGGTTCGATGCGGGATTTAGATTGAAAGCGGCTTGAGCGTAGATCAGTTCTTAGGGGTTTCCTCTCTAAACCTCATACAGTATGTCGAAATCTTTTCACAACGGCGTCATGGCTGGAAATCTCGCGGAGATGTATCGTCTTGCAGCAGAGCGCTACGGGGACTTGCCTGCCTTCGCTAAACGCTTGAAGAGAGGCGTATTCAAACCAGTAAGCTATCGAGATCTTTATGACTTCGGACTCTACTTGGGTACGGCTTTAGTCGAATTGGGGGTTGAAGCTCGCGATCGCGTTGGCTTGCTTGCGGATAATCGAGTGGAGTGGAACATTGCGGATTACGCTATCCTTATGGCGGGAGCTGCGGACGTGCCCCGAGGGACGGATATAACGAACCAAGAAATCGAATACATCATCAACCACTCGGGTTGCGAGATCGTGTTCGTCGAGAATAAACGGCTTCTAGATCGGGTCATAGCGCTTATGCCGAAAATGGATAAGGTTCGGCACTTGATCGTTATGGATCCCAATGCCGAGGAACGGAAAGGCGTATTGACGCTTTACGGACTTGTCGAACGAGGCAGGGAATTGAGGCAACAAGGAGATCGGAGCATTGAACAACGGATGGAGCGCATCGACCCCGACGATCTGTTCACTTTGATATACACCTCGGGCACTACCGGCACTCCCAAGGGAGTGATGCTTACTCATGCGAATATGGCGTCGCAAGTGAAGTACCTGCCTTTTCCTTTAGAGCCTGACGATCGCCTGCTTTCGATCTTGCCGGTGTGGCATAGTTACGAGCGCGTATTTCAAATGATAGCGATCAGCAATGGTTGCTGCACCTACTTTACCAGCCTTCGTAGCTTGGCAGACGACTTGAAGACGGTGAAGCCGACCATTATGGCTTCGGCTCCCCGGCTTTGGGAAAACCTCTATTTGCGCATTCTAAAGAATGTTCGGGAATCGCATTGGATTCGACGAGGATTGTTTCACAGCGCTTATTTTTGCTCCAGGATGGTAAAGGGCTCTATGTTTTTCTTGCAGGGAAAGAAGATAGACTTGACCGGCCGGGGAGTGGCGATCTCGGCGTTGATGGCGATAGGGCATGTTCTGAGAGCGCTACTGTTCTGTCCGCCTTACGTAGCCCTCAATGCAGTGGTTCTGGAAAAGCTGCGACAGATTGTCGGGGGAAGTTTCAAAGGCACGGTATCAGGCGGAGGCGCGCTGCAGCCTCACGTCGACGAATTCTTCAATTACATTGGCATACCCGTTCAAGAGGGATACGGATTGACGGAAACCGCTCCGGTTATCGCGGTTCGTACGATTCCGCGATTGATTATCGGGACGGTTGGGCCACTCTATGAGAAGACGGAATTGCGCATCGTCGATTTGAATACGGGCGAAACGCTCTACCCGGATCCGAGTAGGCCTGGTCAAGGACGTGGTCTGAAAGGGGAGATCCATGTTAAGGGGCCCCAAGTGATGAAGGGGTATTACGAAAACGAAGAAGCGACGGAGCGAGCTCTCGTCGACGGCTGGTTCAACACTGGGGACATCGGCATCTACACGTACAACGATTGCCTCAAAATTGTCGGCCGATCCAAAAATACGATCGTCTTGCTCAATGGGGAAAATCTAGAACCGATTCCTATCGAGGCCAAGCTTTGCGAGTCGCCGCTTATTGATCAGTGTATGGTGGTCGGACAGGACCAGAAGCAATTAGGAGCTCTTGTCGCGCCTTCTTTAGAGGGTTTCGCTGAACTCGGAATCGAAGAAGAGACGGTGGAATCGCTCGCCCAGCGCGAGGATGTTCAGGAAAGAGTTGCCCGCGAAGCGAAGCGACTTGTGTCTGCGGAAAATGGATTCAAGGCGTTCGAACACATCCAGGGAGTTGCCCTTGTTCCAAAGCCTTTCGAAGTTGGCGACGAAATGACGAACACCTTCAAGGTGAAACGCCATGTCGTCGATGAGAAGTACGGCGAACTGATTTCCTCGCTGTTCTCGAACTGAATTCGGAACCGAACTAGCGGAGCAACTCCAGTTTGTTGTGCCTGACGAAATAAAGGGCAGCAGCAGTTAGGAGAAGATGGGTTGCGATTCCGTTAACGGTGGGAATGTTGCCGAGGAGCATCATGCCGTACGCGAGGGAAACATAGGTCAGGGCCGTTAACGCTAGCGCATGTTTCGTGCGCGCTCCCAGCAGGAGCATGAGCCCGAGTATCAGTTCGACGTAGGCGATTGCGTGAACATAGGGAACATATAAAATGCTCCAGAGTCCGGTCTTGCTGCCAAAGGTCTCGATTTGACGAGCCACGAACCCGTCGTAGTAGTGAGAGAAGGAATAGCCGCTCTCGCTTTTGAATTTGCCTAGTCCGGCAACGAGGAACCGTAAACCAAGAAAGAGGCGTAACGAGAGGAAGGCCCAGGTTTCAGCGGACCAATACAAGGGCGAGCCCTTGCGTTGTTGGGGATGTCTTTTAGCCATGTCGTATTAGGGGGTTGGGTCATGCGGCTCCGTTACCCGCGATCCGGACTCAAGCGAATCTCAAGGCTTCAGCCAGCCGTGGGTAAAGAGCTCTTCTTTGACGACCGTATTTTCGTAGTGGAACCACTCCTTGCGAGTGTATTTGCGGAGAAAGTACGTGACGATTGTCGAGGTATTGACGATGAAAAAAGAATAGAGCAGAGCGGGCCAAAGAATATCTCCTGAGATGCTAGGACTGAAGCTGAGCATTATGATGGGAAAGGCGAGGGGAGCGTTTTGGATGCCCGTTTCCAAAGACACGGTACGGCTGCGGCGTTTGTCCATTCCGAGAACGCGGCTGAAAAAGTAGCCGAATAGAAAACCGCCCAAACCGAGAAAAATGCTCGCTACGAGAATGAATGGACTCGTTTCTTGAGGATCCATCATGCGATCGATATTTCGCGGGAGCCAGCTGATGATGAGAAATAGAATAACGATGATGCCGAGAGCGCTGCCGGTTTCCTCCATATTCTTCGCCCAGCGATCGCTTCTAGACTTGAGGAACATGCCGGCGACGACGGGGAGAAGGCAAATAGCAAGAGACCCGATCACTTTCCCGTAGTCGATTTGGATTTCGTCGCTCGTGAACGGCCCAGCATAGATGCTGAGCAGGATAGGCATGGCGAACAGCGCGACCGCTGTCGTCAACGTGCTTAAAGAGATACTCAGAGCGAGATCCCCTTTGGCGAAGTAATTGAACAGACTGGAAGTCGTTCCCGAGGGGCAGCAAGCGACTATGATCAAGCCGATAGCGACGGGATTGGAGAAGTCGAATAGCTTGGCCATGCCGAAGGCAAGCGCGGGCATGATCAGGTATTGAGAAAGGAAGCCCACGATGGCTGGTTTGGGATGTTTGGCGGCATCCGTGAAATCCTTGATAGAGAGCGTGCATCCGAGTCCGAACATGATCACGAAGATCATGAGGATGAGCAGATTCTGTTCGAGGGGCGTGAGCATCGTCGACGAAGCTATCGAAACGTCTCGATCACGCCAGAAAATAATGGAGCTGAGGCATTTGGGAAATTCGATAAGCCGCTCGCTCTAGCGATTCGCTAAACCTGGCAGCTTCCGGCGCCGATAGCGTAAGGGATGCGTATTTTCCTTACAGTCGCTTGTTTGCTGGCTACTGGCCCCTTTATTGAGGCTAGGAAGCCCGTATTCCAGCCGACAGAAGGACAGATTTCCGAGCATCGCGCGGAAGTCTATCGAATCGCGCGGGACTATATTGTCGAGTCTTTGAACCTGGAACCACTGGAGGAAAGCCGATTCAATCCGGTTCGCTTCAATTCGTATGGGGTCTGGGGCGACTTCCAGACGAGGGTGAAGGAGCTCGGGGATGACCGTTTCGAGGTTCAAGGCTGGATCGTTTCCGCCGGCCTAGAAGAGGAAGAAGTGAAATGGTCGGTGGTGTTGCGATACGAATTGGCGGATCCTGAAGCGTGGCGCTACAGACGAATCGACGATCAAGAGGAAATCGAGCCCGATATCACTAGCTGGAAATTCGGCCGCTATCGCAGCGTTCCCTACGAAGCTCATTATTCCGGCGAGTTGGCATCTCGTTTCAACCGCTAGAACCTCTCAACGCGCCATTTCCTTCAGCCGTTGAGTGGGGAAGTGTTTTCCCGGACAAAGGGTATGCTTAGGATGCATGAGCGTGTGAGTGGTAATGTTCTTCGCGGGAATCCCCGTCTTTTCCTTCAGATAGGCGATCAAGGCTTCGAGCTGGTTAAGCTGCGCCTCCTTAGGCCGCGATTTTTCGAAGTTGCCAATTAAGCAAATGCCGATGGCGATCTGATTGTGGGCCCATAGTTTCATGTGTCCGCCATGGAGCTGCTTCTTCCATCGATTTCCAATGTAGATGTCGCCGTTGCGCGAGCCACGCGTGCCGTTTTCGATAACGAAGTGATAAGCGAGACCGTTTTCCATACGTCGCTCCTCGCGATGATAGCGCGCGATGTTCACGGCGCGGTCGGCGCTGGTTCCGCTATGATGGATTACGATGTTTTTCCACTGGCCTCGCTTGACGGCTATCTTATCGAGGGTCGCTTTAACGTTTGCCGGGAGACTCGCGTATTTCGATGAGGCGGAGCCGCCTTTGGAAGGGATACGTAGAGTCTGGCCGATCCTGATTTGGTTCTTGTTTCTTATCCCGTTGTACGAAGCGAGCGTTTCAGTCTTAATACCGTATCGGGACGCGATTGAAGAAAGACTGTCCCCCCGTTTTACTTTGTAATTCGTGTAGCTGGATACTCCGCCTGGAATATCCAGTTTCTGGCCAATCCGAATCTTGTTGGCGTCTTTGATGCCGTTCGCTCGCTTGATAGCGTCGACCGTCACTCGATAAGTCTTCGCGATCGATGAGAGATTGTCGCCTTTACGCACAACGTGCGTTGCCGCGTTGAGATACGGTATGGCGATTAGAAAACCGAGGAGGGCGATTAAGAAGCGAGGAGACATGAGTTAGGCGCTGGCTTTTATGAGCTTCTTCAATTTTTTGCGATCTTCTTTGCGAACAATATAGCCAGCGCAATTTTTCGATCCGCATAGACACGGGTGATCTTGCCAGTGTTCCAGCGCGTATCCATAATCGAATGTCAACTCCTCGCCTTTCTTTATATCGCGGAGCGCTACGAACCAGATCTCTCCTTCGACGTCTTGAGCCTCGCAATTGGGGTCGCAGGAGTGATTTGCGAGGCGGGCAATATTCCACTCGAAGTTTCCATCGAGATCCCGCTTGCCGTCGAGCTCGAAGATATAGACCGATCCTTCGTCTCGCGTTTCCGCGGTTTCATATTGATTGAGGCCTCGCTGGTTGGATTCCTTTTTCGAGATCAACTCGCCGAGGTATTGGATGATGTAAGCGTCTTGTGGAATCTTCTTGGCGGCGAAGAGACCGTTGTTGTGAATCGACGAAGAGGCGGGTCGAACGTAAGGAAAGCTCGGCGGGTTGCCGTCTTTGTCGAGGCCGATAAACTTTCGTTTCTTCGGTTTGGGAGAGTCTTTCCTTTTCTTTTCGCTAGCCATGCGAGGTGTCCTCGAATCCGAGACGTTGCAGCAAAGCCGTACGATCAATGCCTTCGAAGGCAATCCATTTCTGGCGACTCGATTCCCCGCGCTTGATGGACAGGCGCGACTTGGGCAATCCGGAGCGTTCGCAAAGGAAGGCCAAGAGAGCTTGGTTCGCCTTTCCGTCCACAGCCGGCGCTTGGATGCGCGCCTTCAAGAATTCGCCCTGCCAACCGGCGAATTCATTGCGAGAGGCGTTTGGCTGGATCTTCATCGGGAGGCAGGCGTTGGCGTTCGAGGAGGCTTGGGGACGAGACATTTGGAATTCCTTCGAGACGATCATCAGGCTTGCGGTAGGGCGTAATAGCGTCCTATAGCTTGAATTAGGATTTTGGGGAACGCGGAGCGAGAATCCAAGGTCAAGAAGAAGTACGATGAAATATCAACCGAGAAAACTGGCTGCCAATTCAGAGAGTCGAGCTATCTGGCGCAGTCGCTTGGACAAGCCAGTTGGACCGGGGATAATGGTTACATTGATTCCTACCCTGATCATGTGCGTGTTTCTCATCATGGCGGCGCCCTATCTGAAATCGATCGCCGTCAAATTCTTCGAATACGAGAAAGAAAGCGTTATCCTTAACGTCGAAATGGCGGAAGACGTGGAGTATGCGCTTCCCCCAGTCCCTCCGCCCAACCCGGATGTCGTCGCGACTCAACTGTATCGGAAGGAGTTGGAAGCCCAGGGTTTCGACTGGAGAACGAAGCCGACGATCGAGCTGCCGGAGGAAAAGCGCCCCGAGATTCAGAAGGAAATCAAACCGGTGGAAGTGGAGCTAACCGTCATCCCGAATGTCGAGCTCGAGCCCTTCGAACCGGAGCCTGAAGAGTAGGGGCTCCCTTTCTGGCCTATTGAACACGGAGGACGAATCGCGCGCGATTCGTCCTTGGACCTGATTGGGGATAGGCTCTCGAACGAGTCTAGGCAAAGCAGTATTTGCCCTGCAGGATGGCATCGGCTCGCTGCAGGCAATCGCTCACATCAGTGACCAGATTCCAAAGCGTCTGTTCGCCTTCGCCCAATAGATTGAGCACCAGTAGGTCGGGGCCCATTGCTTGATCGGGAAGCTCGTCGCTTTCTCGAATTACTCCTGTGATCCACTTCGATAGATTGAGCAAGCAAGCCATTTTACCGGTTGTTATGCAGTCGAGTGGCGAATACTGAAAGCGTACTGGATCGGTGAAGGTGTCGGGGAAGCCCCAAGACCTAAATAGAGTGTAGGACAATCCTGAACTGCCGAAGCTCTTCAATCGGGAGCTCAATTGGCTGTAGGGAGCCTCATCCGCGATGGCTCCAGACAACTCGTCCGATTCCGAAATCGCATGCGCTAGAGAATGAAGTAAGCCGATCGAATAGGCCTCATGAGGATCGAGGCGGTGCTTTGCGGCCAGGCTCTCCATGCATACGGCGCAGGTAACGGCGCGTTTCCATGCCTCAGGACTGTAAGAGGCCGCTGATTCGAGCTCGTCGCAGTACTGGTAAGAGTAGATGCCAAGAAGATCGTACATTCGCTGGAAGCCGATCGCCGTTGCTGCTTGTTCGATGCTGCTGTAGCCCCCTTCTCGAGCGTCGTCGAGTTGATTGGCCTCTCGCATGATCCGAGTAGCGAGGAGCGGCTCGAGACGAATGAGGGCAATGATTTCGTCGGGGTTGATGTTTCCCTCGGCTACGAGGGTTTTGAAGCTATTGGAAATTCTGGGCGCGGGAGTCAGGGCTTCAAAGCGTTTTTGAAGCTGGTCGACTGTGTTATTGATTCGTTCCATGCCCGCTTTAAACGCCCGTAAATCAATGACTTTAAGCGAATTGGGCCAGAATTGGTAATCGAATCTATAGGCCCATCCAAGGGTTTCCAGACTCGCCTATGGATGATGGCTAGAATCCTCTATCGGGAGTATGCGGGATTTGCGCAGGGCTCGAGGAAGGAATTACGCGCTATCGAGTTTCCGCAGCCGTGGCTTTTTTGCCGAGATCGGCAATCAGCGCTCTCAGTTCCTTCAGCCTCCGGTGGTCGCCCTTGCTCAATTCGACAGCTCCCTGGTCGCGCGTTCCGAGAATAATGGCGTAGGGCTGTTGACCGTCGACGATGGGAAGGATCAAAAGCGACTGATTCCGTTCGCTCGTGTCGATCCATTCGGGGATGACGGAGCGAATCTTGCCCGCGTTAACATCTTGAATGAGAATGTCTTCCTTGCGGTTTAGGCAAATACCGAAGATATCACGCTTGGAAGCGGAAACGAAGGGGCGGTTGCGCGTGTCCTGGAAGAGCTTCCCTTGGCCCGATCTAGCCGCGAAAATTCCAGATTCATGCGCTTCGCGAGTGAAGATCATGCAGCCGGACAAGCCCAGTCCTTCGCCAATCGATTCGCAAACGATGTCATGGATTTTTACCAAATCGCGATTCGCCTGTTCGCATTCTTTGGAAATGCGGGCAAGCGCGTCTTTATGAAGGTCTTCAGCGTAGGATTCACGCGCTTCGGGCGCCATATCGTCCACTGTATCCGGTTCGCGAGGGCTCATGCCCATTTCCTTAGGAGGCTTCGGCAAGGAATCGCCGTTCACGCGAGCTTTGAGAATCTCAGCCCCGGGAGTGGCGCTGGCGGGCGTGCCAATCGTTTGAGTGAAGGTGTCTAGGTTCGATTCGATATCCACCAGCGCTTGGCTTACGTTTTCTAGCTCCACCGGAAGCGAGTCTTCGAAGTCGTCTAGAATCGACTGGAGGGAATCCTCGAAGGCGTCTGGACTGATTCGGCTATCGAAGGTTGCTTGGGATACCTGGACGGAGAGTTCCGCCATTACGAGGAGCTGTTCTTCAGGAGTATCTGCCAGTTTGGCCAGCGTTTCCTTGGAGACTTCTCGGAAGCTGTCAGTGATTTCCTTCGGGAGGTGCGAGATTTCAAGGAGGCGTTTCCCCAGTTGCAGCGGTTGTATGCCGAATACTTGTTCGAAAGCTCTGTCGGACTCCGTCTCAAGAGCAAGGCGTTCCGCTTGGCGGTATTGCTCTATCAAAAAGCTGGTCATCAAGAGCTTGCCATAGTTTCGTAAAGAGGAACACACGTACGCCAATTCGGGGTCTAAGGGCAACGATTCGCTTCTCGTCAACGATTGGGCCATGAGCCCGCTGCAGAATGACATCGACGCGATTTCCCGTTGTTCGTAGGGATTCATCGCCTCTGCGGCGCTCTCGACAAGCAGGATTGATACGGCGAGGTTGCGTATTCGTTGGAACCCGAGAGCGTGGACGGCTTCGCTGATCGCGGAAATGCGATCCCCGCCTACTTTGAAGGCGATGGTATTCGAGGCGCTGATGATCTTTTCCGTGATACTGGGGTCGCGCCCGATCAGTTCCGATAGTTCGTTGATGGAAATCGAGGCAGCCTTGCTCGCCAGCTCTTGCACGATCTGGATTATATCGCTGATAGCAGCGGTCCGCTTGTCGCTGAGGGCTTCCTCGATAGCGGCGATCGTTTGTCTGGCCAGTGGGTTGTCCATTAACAATGTAGTCCTAAGTCGTTGCTTAAGGCAGTAAATCGGTCTGAAAACGTGGGTATGGAGGAATAAATTGAGGTCTGAATCTTTCGCTAGGTCTTGCTAGGCTGGCATTTACCATGGAATCCGTTAAACTTGATCGTTGATTTTTTACCGGTTTTTGCTTTGGTTGGGTCCTTTATGCGAGATCCCCGTCGCTGGGATCTCGTATTTTTTTTAGCAAATGGACTTCTTTGGATCAGCGGTTTTGGCAGTGATTGCAGGCTTTGGAGCCGCTTTCTGCTTGGGCTGGTTGGCGACTCGCCACTCGAGAAAACGAGCGGATCGGGATGCCGCTTCGATTGTAGAGTTGGCGGAGCGCGAAGCGGGAGTCATCGCTAAGGAGGCGTCGTCGAAGCTCCAATTGGAGCTGGATGAAAAGCAGAGCGATTTCGAGACGGAGTCGAGGCGCCGCGAAATGGAGCTGGAAGTGCGACTTTCGGAGATTCAGTCGAATGAGGAATCCCTGGCTGCATTGGACCATGAGCTTCGCCTCCGAGAGAAGAACATCGAGCTCGAGCTCGAAGAAATCCAATCGAGCAAGCGCAACCTCCAAGAAATGTCCGGCAACGTCCAGCGGACGATGGCGAATTTAGCGTCGATGGATGTGGAGGAGATCGAAAAGGAACTAAGGTCCCAGGTAGAACTCGAATGCTCCGATGCTCTGGGACGCATGCGCAAGGACATACTCGAACGTTCCGAAGCGGACTTCAACCGAGAGGCTCATCGGACCTTACTCGCTGCCATGCAACGAATTGCGAGCAAGCCTAACAGCGAGATTAGCGCTTCGATCGTACAACTGCCCAACGATGACATGAAAGGGCGGATTATCGGTCGAGAGGGACGCAATATCAAGTGCTTCGAGACGGCTACGGGAACGACGCTGCTCATCGATGAGTCGCCGCAGATGGTTTTGATCTCCTCGTTCGATCCCGTGCGTCGCGAAATCGCGAAATCGGCTTTGGAAGCGCTTGTTAAGGATGGCCGAATTCATCCGGCGACAATTGAAGAGTTCGTGGGAGCCGCGCGGTCGGATATCGATCGCATCATCGAAGGCGCGGGCGACGCTGCGATCAGCCAATTGAAGATTTCGCGTTTGCATCCGGAGATTGTGACTTTGCTGGGCAAACTGAAGTTTCGCACCTCCTACTCGCAGAACGTTTTGGAACACTCGGTTGAGGTGGCAATGCTCTGTTCGATAATCGCGTCGGAGTTGGGACTAGACCCTAATCTGGCCAAGCGGGCAGGCCTTTTGCACGATATCGGCAAGGCGATCGATGGGGAGTACGAAGGGAGCCACGCGATTGTGGGGGCTGATTTCGTGAAAGCCCGAGGCGAGAACGATGTCGTGGTCAATGCAGTCGCGGCCCATCATGAGGAAGTCGCTCCGGAAACGCTTTATGCGGGCATAGTTATTTTGGCAGATACGATTTCAGCGGTCCGCCCGGGCGCCCGAGCTGAATCGATTTCGGCATACATCGACCGGTTGAAGTCGCTTGAGACCTTGGCCCAGTCCTTCGGTGGGGTGAAGACGGCGTACGCGATTCAAGCGGGTCGCGAAGTAAGAGTGGTGGTCGATCCCGTTTCGGTGACCGATGAAAAGGCGAGCCATCTGTCGATGCAAATAAGAGAACGCATCGAGGACGAATTGGATTACCCCAGTTCAATCCGAATTACCGTCATTCGGGAACAGCGATTCGTTGAGACCGCGAAATAGCAAAGGCGCTGAAACGCCTTCGCTCTATTGGATCCGAGAGCGAAGAAGGCGAAGCTGCTCCTTGAGCGTTTGATCGAGTTTGCCAGCCATCGTTTGATTTTGGTCGTGCCCTGTGACGTGGATTTTGGCCGCGATGATCTTGAGCGTATCGATTGTCTGAATCGCTTCTTCCGAAGCGTTGCTCTCCAAAGCCACCAACGCCTTAGTCAGGGCGATTTCCAAATGATGCATCTCGGCGAACTGGCTCGTTTGAGTGGCATGGCTCATTTCGCTGCCCAGCAGATCCAAGTGGTCGAGAATTTCGGTGGTCGACATCGAGTCGACAGGCGCCGTCTCCCAAGCCTTCGAATCGCGTTCGATCGCGTGGATGTCTATCTCGTTGCTACCGCAACCGTTAATTGCAAGTATCGCCAAGGCCCATAACGGGCTCGAAAGTCGTTTCATCGTCATTTGAAAATTTGGGCTCTTATCCATTGAGAATGCGCAGCGTCTCTTCATGCAAGCGCGACGTTGCCGCTACGATAGAGTTTCCTTTTACTGGATCCGCTCCCTCCCAATCCGTTATGCGAGCTCCGGCTCCCCTTACAATAGGGATCAAGGCCATGATATCCCAGGGGCTCATTTCGGGATCGAGCATGATGTCCGCATGTCCGGTTGAGATTAGGTAGTAGCCATAGCAGTCGCCCCAGGTTCGCGTGTGGCGCGTTCGATCGACCAATCGCTTGAACGCAGTCTCGTTCTGGAGCCGAGCAATATCATTTTGGTCGCTAGTGAGTACGACCGCTTCCGATAGCGGACGATCCGTCGAAGCGGAGACAACCTCGCCATTGGCGATGGCAGTCGTTCCATCTCCGAGAATCCGCTTGTCGAGAGCAGGAAAATCGATGCATCCATAGATTGGCTCGCCGTTTTTCAAGAGAGCGATCATAGTACCGAAAAGAGGACAAGTCGCGGTGAACGATTTCGTGCCGTCAATGGGATCCAAGACCCAGGTGAATTCGGCTTCCGGGTTGAGGTCTTCGAATTCTTCGCCCCGAATGCCGTGGGCGGGATAGTGGGATTGAATCGCGCGCCGAATGGCTCGCTCTGCTTCCTGGTCGGCCAGGGTGACAGGGGTTCTATCGGATTTCATTTCCACCTCGAGCCGTGGCGACTCGAAATATGAAAGGATGATCTCGCGCGTTTGGGCGCAGATATTGTTGGTGAAGGCTTTGAAATCGTCGAATTCCATCGAGAAGAAATTTCTTAGATTGCGCGGGCGTCGCTTTCGGTTAAAGCTTTTTACCTTGGAAGATGGAACTCTATTGGGATGAGATTCCGATTCACGTAATCGATTTCGAAGGCGGACCGCAGTGCGGTATCGTGGAGTTCGGGGTGGTTACGCTCAAAGGCGATTCGATCGAATCGGTGGCGACTCGAGTTTGCCGCCCGAAAGCGCATATTCCCAAGAACGAACAAGCTGTGCATGGCATCGATTCACGGTCGGCAAACCAGACGCTGCCATTTCAAGACGAATGGGATCAATTCGCTGGTTTGAGGGAAACAGGTCCTTTGTCCGCTCACTTCGCGTCTGCCGAAAACACCATGCTCAGATCCGTTTTCCCTTATCCTAGGCAATCTCCGAGTTGGGTAGAGCCGGATCGGATGGTGGCGACTTGGGGGCCTTGGGTCGACACTGGGTCATTGTATCGAGAATTAGGGGACAATCGAAGTTCGCTCAAATTGGAGGATCTTGTTCTCCGTTACGAATTGCAGGGAGAATTGGATGCCCTTGCCCGAACGCAATGCCCCAAAGGTCGTCAGAGCTATCATTGCGCTCTCTACGACGCCCTTGCTTCCGCTTTGCTGTTGACCTTCTATTGCCGCGAGTTCGCGGACGATCGACTGACGTTAACCCGATTGCTGGCCCGCAGTCAGGGAAACGCTTTGAAAAGGCAGAAAGTGGAGCAGCGAGAGCTGTTCTAGGATTGTATCTAGAAACTAGTTACTTGATCGCCTCAAGGTCGTCTTCCTTCTTGGAGATTTCATCCGAAAGCTCGCTCCAGGCTTCGTAGAAATCTTCTAGCGTCGCTTTATTGCGATCGTATCGTCGCATGGCGGTTTCCGCCTCGGGGGTTTTGAAGAAAAGCGGATCGGCCATCTCGCTCTCGTAGTTTTCCTGTTCCTCTTCAAGCTTGGCGATTTTCTCTTCAAGCTCTCTGCTGCGTTTCTTGAGCGGACTGAGACCGGAAACCAAGGCAGCTCTACGTTGGCGGCGTTCCTTGGGAGAAAGCGTTCCTTTTCCGGGCGTCCGAGACTCGGTTTTCGACCCTTCCGATTCGTCTCCGATACTAGGCGTTCGCTGCTCGAAATGACTCAGGTAATCGGATACGTTCCCGGGGAAAAGGGACAGGCCATCCTTCCGGATTTCCAATGTCTTGGTCACTATTTCGTCAACGAACGCTCGATTGTGTGATACGATAAGGAAGGCTCCTTCGTAATCCTTCAGAGCTCGCTGGAGGGCCGCTTGCGATCGCATGTCGAGGTGATTCGTAGGCTCGTCCAGAATGAGAAAGTTGGCCTTGCGAGTGAGAATCTTGGCAAGCGCTAAGCGATTGCGTTCGCCGCCAGACAGAACGGACGTCTTCTTGAATACGTCGTCGCCATGGAAGAGAAAGGCTCCCAATGCCGTACGAAGCTGAGTAGTCGTTTGACCGGAACCTGCTTCCTCCAGCGTTTCCAAAACCGAATCGTTGGGATCGAGCTCATCGGCTTGATGCTGAGCGAAGTAAGCGAGCTCGGTGTTCGCTCCCACCTTCCGCTCTCCGCCTTGAAAAGGTTCGGCTGCGGCCATTACCTTCGCCAGCGTCGATTTGCCGGCGCCATTGACCCCTACGACAGCGATGCGATCGCCTCGTTCGATTCGGATGGAAGCGTTCTTCAAGACTTCCAGATCGCCGTAGGACTTCGTGAGGTTGTCGAGTTCTATGATGGTTTGCCCGCTGCGAGGAGCGGGTGGAAATGAAAAGGCGATCGAGTCCTCTTCGTTTTCAATCTCGATTCGATCGACCTTATCCAATGCTTTGATACGGCTTTGCACTTGGCTAGCCTTGGATGCTTTATAGCGAAATCGTTCGATGAAGCGCTCGGTACGCTCGATTTCCTTCTGCTGGTTTTTGAATGACCTCTCGAGCTGTTCTTTCCGGATGCGACTTTGGGATTCGAACGTGGTGTAGTTACCCTGGTAGGTCGTCAATGAACCTTGAGATAGCTCGAAGCAACGACTGCAAAGCTCGTCGAGAAAAGCGCGATCGTGAGAAACCATCAAGATGGCCCCTTTGTAGCGCCTTAGATAGTTTTCGAGCCATCGTTGCGAATGGATGTCCAAGTGGTTCGTCGGCTCGTCCAGGAGGAGCAGGGAAGGCGAAGCCAAGAGCAGTTTAGCTAAAGCGATCCTCATTTGCCAGCCGCCACTGAACTCGCTGGTCGGGCGATTCATATCGTTAGGCTGAAAGCCCAAGCCTTGCAGGACTGACTCGATGCGAGAGGGGAGCTTGCCCGCATCGTGTTGCTCCAACTCTCGTTCCCAGGTTCCAATGAGGTCGAGAGTTTCGCTGTAGGCTTCCGAATCGGTGTCCATCGACTGGAGCCGCTCGCTCGCTTCTTCTACCTTAGCGTTGAGACTGATTATATCTTCGAATGCGGATTCCGCTTCTTCGTAGAGGCTTTTTCCGTGAGCGATGATCCCGTCCTGGGGCAGATAGCCGATGGTAACGTAGTTGGCTTTGTCCAGCGATCCGTCATCGATTTCCTCCTCCTCTGCAAGGACGCGCAAGAGGGTCGTCTTGCCGGCTCCGTTGGAACCGATTAGCCCGATCCGGTCTTTCGCTCCAATGGAGGCGGAAGCATCGCGGAAGATGAATCGTTCGCCGTATTGCAGATAAAGGTTTCGGAGTTGGATCATCGACTACTCGGGTGAAATCGCTTCAAGCGCATCGAGCATCGCTTCCCAAGGTAGGGTTGCGCATCGAATGCGCGATGGAAACGATTTCACTCCGGATAAGGAATTGAGAGTAGGGTTGAATTCGAGCTTCTGATCCGCGTTTTTCAGTTGGTCGATAAGGGACCGAGCCAGTCGCTGGGCGTTGGCGATAGGCTCTTCGGCTATCGCTTCGGTGAGCATCGAAGCGGAGGCCATGCAGATCGAGCAACACTGAGCTTCGAAGCGAGCTTGGTCGACGATGTCGGAATGGGTTGAGATGTGTATGGAAACGACATCGCCACACAGTGGATTCTTCAGCTCGGCAGAGGCGTTCGCTTGGGCTAGAGCCCCTTGGTTCCGAGGATGGCGACTGTGTTCCAGGAGGGTGTCCCGGTAGAGCGACTTCAAGTCCTCGTTCATCGTATTGTCTATCCGAAGAGAGCTCTGACTTTGGCGAGCGATGCTACCAATCGATCGATGTCTTCGTGATTGTTGTAAAAGGCAATCGAAGCGCGCGCGGTTGCCGAAATGCCGAAACGGGTCATGAGAGGCTCGCAGCAATGATGTCCCGAACGGATGGCGATTCCTTCGGTATCCAATATCGTTCCGATGTCATGAGGGTGGGCGTTTCCCATTGTGAATGAAATAGCGCCCGCTCGCTCGTCAGGGCTCCCAATCAGGGTAACGCCGGCGGTGGATCTCAAGCGCGTTTCCGCGTATTCGATCAATTGCGACTCGTATCCGCGAATAGTCTCTCGTCCGACGGATTCTATATAGTCGACCGCAGCTCCTAGTCCAATGCCCCCAGCGATATGAGGCGTTCCCGCTTCGAATCGCGATGGAGGTTCCTTATACGTCGTTCCATCGAACGAAACATGGGCGATCATGTCGCCCCCACCTTGATAGGGTCGCATCGTATCGAGAATTTCGCGACGGCCATAGAGACCCCCGGAGCCGGTCGGGGCGAACATCTTGTGTCCAGAAAAGACGAGGAAATCGCAACCGAGCTCTTGGACGTCAAGAGTCATGTGTTGGATTGATTGGGCGGCATCGACAAGAGTTGGAATGCCTTTCGATTGGGCGGCTTCAATGATTTGGCGAACGGGGTTGACTGTTCCGATCGCGTTCGAGACGTGCACGATGCCGGCTAGTTTTGTTTTCGGTCCTAGCAACGACAAGTAGTCCTCGAGATCTAAGTCGCCATTTTCGAGGACAGCCGCTGGTTTTAGAATGGCTCCCGTCCGTTCGCAAAGCAGCTGCCACGGAACGATATTGGCGTGATGTTCCATCTCCGAAACGACTATCTCGTCGCCCGGCTGCAACAAAGGTTCTAGAAAAGAGTGAGCGATCAGATTGACGGATTCGGTCGCTCCACGAGTGAAGATGATCTCCGAATCGTCACGGGCGTTCAGATAACGAGCTAATTTGCCCCTGGCGGCCTCGTAAGCGGCGGTCGCTTCAGCGCTTAGTAGGTGGACGCCTCGATGGATGTTGGCGTTTTCGAAAGCGTAGAATCGATTGACGGTATCGATCACGGATTGGGGCTTTTGCGTCGACGCCGCATTGTCGAGATAGACCAGTGGCTTGCCATTGATCTCGCGCTTTAGAATGGGGAATTCCTCGCGAGCCTTCTTCAGGCGCTCGGGAATTGCGGGTGGTTCTATGGAAGCGGTCATCGTTTGCGAGTGGTTGGTTGCGTTGGACAGCTTGGCCCTAGCTTAAGGCTTCAAAGGGTCAGCGCCTCCGATATTTCTATCGGTATGGCAGATGAGAATAGGAAGCGCTCGCGACTGTCGAATCGAAAAGCTGTCATGAAGTTCCGCAGAATTGGGCATAATTTATTCGAGGCAGGGCTTGCTTCGGAATGAAGGGCCAATCATATACCCGAAATGCCGTTTAGTGGTCTTGGTCTTTCAGACTCCATAGTACAAGCGATTGAAGAGCTTGGCTTCGAGAAGCCTACTCCTGTTCAAGAACAGTCTATCCCCTTGATATTGAAGGGGAAGGATATCATTGCTTCGGCTCAGACGGGTACGGGAAAAACGGCGGCATTCGGGCTTCCGACCTTGGATCGACTCAAGCCGGGCAAACGGGCTCAATGCTTGATTCTAGAACCGACGCGGGAGCTGGCTCAACAAGTCGAGGAGGCCTTGCAGGACTATTCGAAGCACTTGAAAACTCGGGTGGGAGTTATTTACGGGGGGGTCAAGTACGGCCGCCAGCGGCAAATGCTTGATAAGGGCGTCGACATTTTGGTGGCGACTCCGGGTCGCTTGTTGGACCACATCCAGCAGGGGAACGTTTCCTTGGGCAATGTTCAGGTCTTAGTGCTCGACGAGGTGGACCGCATGCTCGATATGGGATTTCTGCCGGATGTGAGCAGACTCATCAAGATGTGTCCGAAAGAGCGACAAACCCTGTTCTTCTCGGCGACATTGCCCAAGGCGATCCAGTCTATGATGAAGTGGGTGCTGAAGGATCCGGAAGTCATAGAAATCGGTCGAACGCGTTCAGCGGCGGAAACCGTGACTCATGCGTTCTACCCCGTCGTGGAGCAGCAGAAGTACAAGTTGCTCATACAATTGCTCGAGCGAACGCATTACGAAAGCGTCCTCATTTTTACGCGGACCAAGCTTAATGCGGATCTGATTTCCCGACGGCTTGAACGTCTTAATCACTCGGTTGCGGTGCTCCATTCAGACAGAGCGCAACGCGAGAGAACTGCCGCTTTGGAAGGTTTCAAGTCGGGCAAATTCGAAGTGTTGGTCGCAACCGACATCGCTGCGCGAGGACTTGATATTGCGGGCGTGACGCACGTGATCAACTATGACGTGCCTCTCAACGCGGAAGACTACGTGCACCGGATTGGACGAACGGGTCGCGCGGAACGGGAGGGAGATGCCTTTACTTTGCTGACGGAAGACGAGCTCAAGAATGCGGCCGCGATCGAGCACTATGTCGGTCAGAAAATCGATCGCAAGAAGCTCGACGACTTCGACTACATGTACTCGGCCTTATTCGAATCGGAAGAGAAAGCGGCTTCGCTGAAAGCTAAGAGCCGCGCTTACGGTCGTCTCCGCCGTTAGTTCCCATCTAGACTGCGACGCAGGCGCCCTCAGCGGCGTAAAGGTGGGGAGCTCAGACCGATTGCCTGATAGAAGGAATCGCGGATTTTCTCCAAAGCGGCTTTTGCCACGACTGGATCCTCGGCAAGGAGCTTAACGTTCCATGCGTGACCGCATGCCAGCGCGCTCGACCCAATGCGCAAGTCGCTGGTCATCGAGTCATGGATCTCTTGGAAAAACGAACTGGCGTCTTCGAGCTCTGGCGCCGCTATGTAAATCGAAATGTAGAATGGCCGTTCGGATCCGGCGGTCCATCCCTTGTGATTCGCTCGATCTGGTCGCAGGTCGTATTGTTCCAACGCGGACAGATTCTTATCGCGGTAGAGTTCGAAGCGATTCCGAAATGAATGGAATGCGAAGTCCTCTCCGAAGGCCACTCGGCCCGGCGCAATCGCTTCGATGAAGAACAGCCGGGCGCTTGGGTCCAGGTCGATTCGGCTTCGTTGCTCGAATCGGCTTTCCGCCTGCGGGATCAGCCATTCGGGATTATTTTCTAGCAAAGCGTTTTCAGCTACTTTGATTCGTTGGTTCCAGACTGCTTTCCCCGAACCCATTTTATGGATACGAAGAGCGGTAGGGTTGGATAGAATCAAGTTTGCATTTCTCTCCACTGTGACATCGATGTCTACTCGATCGCCTTCGAGCAGTCCGGCGGTGGGGCTCATCACATTCAAGAGCAGGCATTGCCCATCCCAGTAGGGCTTGCTGATATGGATGGGTGTACGGTGGGCCTTGCGCTCCAGCTTTGTCGCGCCAGTAGCGTCTTGAACAGCAGTGACTTTGAGGTACCCCGAAAGGCGGCGCTCGGTAAGCTGGCCTGTGTGAATGGGCTTCAAATAGATGATCTTGGCTGCAGGAAGGATCGACTTGTTAGGCGAATAGGGCTTCTTTTTCGAGCCAGTCGCAAACCTCGCTGAATCCTTTGCGGGATTTAAGGTCGCAGAAAAGATAGGGTCGCTCTCCGCGCATTTTTTTGCTGTCGCGATCCATTACATCGAGATCGGCCCCTACGTGGGGAGCGAGCTCCGTCTTGTTGATGATCATTAGATCGGAGTATTGAATTGCAGGTCCGCCCTTTCGAGGGATCTTGTCCCCTTCCGATACGTCGATCACATAGATGAACGCATCGACGAGTTCCGGCGAAAAAGTCGCTGAAAGATTGTCGCCTCCGCTTTCGATTAAGATGACCTGGGTTTTCGGATTGCGATGAATTAGGTCGTCGATTGCCGCCATATTCATGCTCGTGTCGTCGCGAATTGCGGTATGGGGGCAGCCGCCGGTTTCAACCCCAAGCACCTTTTCGGTTTCCAAGGCTTCATTCCGAACGAGGAACTCGGCATCCTCGCGCGTGTAGATGTCGTTGGTAATGACGGCTAACTCGAAGCGTTCTCTCAATTCTTGGCAGAGACGGAGAACGAGCATGGTCTTGCCGGAGCCCACGGGACCTCCGATGCCAATGCGAACGGGTCTGGAGAATTTGGTTTCGGTCATAGCGATGTGGTTTATTGGAACTTGATTTAGGAAATGAAAAGTCGAGCGTAGGCCCTTTCGTGGCGATCGGATGCGATGTCGATGAGCGGATTGAATGCTCCCGACCACTCGCGATCGACCTCATAGGATCGTTCGACGGTCCGTGGCAGTGACTCGAGAGCCTGCGTCAATACCCGTTGGGCTGCTTCCTGTCCGATCCGCATGATTTTCAGGGCGGCCGCGCAGGGAGCGGCAAAGGCTTGGTAAGTCCACGACATGAGTGTCGCATCGAGGGGAGTGGAGAGTTGAATGCGTTCCGCAGCGTAGACGGTGATGTGATGAGGGGCGATTCGTTTCTCGGAGCTTAAGCGTTCCAAACGTTGAAAACTGTTGCTCGGACGGAGCTCAGCGAGAATGCGCAGACGTTGTTGGCCCTGCGCGCTGCTTGCGGTCCGAATTTCCGCGCTTAGCTTGCTGGCTCCGATTTCCTGATCGAGACGTTCCACCTGAGCCCAATCTTCCTGCGTCTGCGCTTCGAATTGGAATCTCAGATACGGGAGCTCGAATTGGCTGAGGTTCAAGTCGACAATGGTTTCCAGGTACTTCGATAACTCATGCTCGGTCGTCACTTCGCCCATTGCGACGAGCTCTTCGAGCCCATAGGAGTGCGCGTACGAGCCGATAGGGAAAAGCGGATCGACCGTTTGGAGCATGGAAGCGAGCCAGGGATAGCGATCCGAGGCTCCTTGTTGCGGGGCGTCAGCCATAGGGTCAGTGGTGATGGCCGTGCGAAACGATGACCGGCTCGAAAACGAGCTCCGCTTCCTCGAAGGGAATATGATTGCGATCCAGCATCTGCCTGACCGCGGGATCGTCCTCGGCTATGACGGCTTCGGATACGAAGTCCGCGGAAAAGTGCAAATTGCCTACCATCCAGCCGTAGTAGGCCGCCTGCTTCGTCTCCGAAAATGGGATACGAAGAACAGGTTCAGCGGTTTGCTCGATCTCGTAACGCGTGTCGGCTGTCTCGAAGAATGGCGTACCGTTCTTTAGAGGATGGGGAAGGTCGAACCCGAATTCTTCGCCGTCGTCGGCTATGCCTCGCCAACGCCGCTTGGCGAGCTTGCGTCGATCGACTTTCAATGCGACAATGGATTTGTCGGTTTCGCCCGAAGCTAGGTGATCGGTAATGAGGCGCATGTCAGGAGCAGTTGAGCTTCGATAGGTTAGAATAGAAAGTACCGTTGGGCGAGCGGCACTTCAGTTGCAGGTTCGCAGGTGAGGACTTTACCGTCTGCCTTGACCGTATAAGTCTCGGGATCGACTTCGATCTTTGGGGTTGCGTCATTGAAGACGAGGTCCTTCTTGCTGATGTTGCGGGTGTCGCGCGTTGGGACGAGTCGCTTTTTCAATTTCGGAGAGTCATCGTTTTGCGTATCCAGAAATGCTTGGCTTACGAAAGTGACGCAGGTGGAATGCTTGGCTTGGCCGTGGGCGGCGAATTGGGGGCGATAACGCATTGGTTGTGGCGTTGGAATGGACGCATTGGGATCGCCCATGTTGGCTAGGGCAATCATGCCGCCTTTCAATACAAGCTCGGGCTTGGCTCCGAAGAAGGCAGGCTTCCACACAACCAAGTCGGCGAGCTTTCCGATTTCGATCGAGCCTACTTCGTGAGCGACGCCGCATGCGATGGCTGGATTGATGGTGTACTTGGCTACGTAGCGTAGCGCTCGAAAATTGTCGGCTGCGGGGTGGCTCTCGGATTCGAGCTTGCCGAATTGGGTTTTCATTTTGTGGGCGGTTTGCCAAGTGCGCGAAATAACCTCGCCCACGCGTCCCATGGCCTGGCTATCGCTCGACATGATCGAAAAGGCGCCCAGATCGTGTAGAAGATCCTCGGCTGCGATGGTTTCCGGGCGGATGCGCGATTCCGCGAAGGCGACGTCCTCCGGTATTTTGGAATCCAAGTGATGGCAGACCATGAGCATGTCCAAATGCTCGTCGATCGTATTCACTGTGAAAGGACGCGTTGGATTAGTGGAGGAGGGCAGGACGTTGAGCTCTCCGCATACCTTGATGATATCCGGAGCGTGCCCTCCGCCAGCGCCCTCGGAGTGGAAGGTGTGGATAACGCGATTCTTGAATGCCTTGATGGTGTGCTCGACGAAGCCCGCTTCGTTAAGCGTATCCGTATGGATAGCGACTTGGATGTCCATTTCGTCGGCTACTTTCAAGCAGGCGTCGATGGCGCTAGGAGTGGTTCCCCAGTCCTCGTGCAACTTGAGCCCCATGGCGCCGGCGCGGACTTGTTCGCGAAGGGCTTCCGGGTTGGACGAATTGCCCTTGCCCATGAATCCCAGGTTCATCGAGTACTCTTCGGCGGCCTCTAGCATGCGATGAATATTCCACGAACCAGGTGTGCAGGTTGTCGCATTCGTGCCCGTTGCAGGTCCCGTTCCTCCCCCGGTCATGGAGGTTACGCCGCTGGCCAATGCTTCGTCGATTTGCTGAGGGCAAATAAAGTGAATATGCGAATCGAAGCCGCCAGCGGTGATGATATGTCCCTCGCCAGCAATGACCTCCGTGGAAGCTCCGACGATCATCCCATCGGTGACGCCATCCTGAATTCCCGGATTGCCTCCATGGCCAATGCCTACGATTCGCCCCCCTTTGATCCCGATGTCGGCTTTGATGATGCCTTGTTTGGCATCGAGGATGGTGGCATTGGTGATGACGAGATCGAGAACGTTGTCGTCCGTGGCGAGAGGCGATTGGCCCATGCCGTCTCGGATTACCTTACCGCCGCCGAATTTGATTTCATTGCCGTAGCCGCCATTTTCAGCGATCAGGTCTCGTTCGACTTCGATGAATATCTCAGTGTCGCCCAATCGGACTTGGTCGCCCACGGTTGGGCCAAACATTTCAGCGTATTGCTTGCGATCGAATTGAAGTGCCATAGATGGTCAGGTAGAGTGTGGCGTAACGAAGGGGAGATGGCGTTAGCGAAACGGGGGCGATGCCCTCAGAGGGCGCCGTCGATTTTGTTGTTGAGTCCGTGGACCTCGCGATCGCCTGCTAGGGCGACGAGCTCGATTTCCTTGGAATCGCCAGGCTCGAAGCGGACAGCCGTGCCTGCGGCAATGTTCAGGCGAAACCCTCGAGCGGCCTCGCGATCGAAGGAAAGCGCTTCGTTCACTTCGTAAAAATGGAAGTGACTGCCGACTTGAATAGGTCGATCGCCCGTGTTGCTGACGACCATTGAACGCGTTTCAAGTCCGACATTCGCATCGAGCTTAGAACCATCTGCTTGGGGGATTATCTCTCCAGGTATCATTGGATTGGGTTGTGAACAGTTACCAGCTTGGTGCCGTCGGGGAAGGTAGCTTCCACTTGAACTTCGTGGATCATCTCGGCGATTCCTTCCATCACATCGCTCTTCTTTAATATTGTAGCGCCGAACGCCATCAATTCGGCCACGGATTTCCCGTCTCTGGCTCCTTCGAATATTTCGTAGGTAATAATGGATACCGCTTCGGGATAGTTCAGTTTGATGCCGCGGCTCTGTCGGCGTCTGGCCAAGTCGGCGGCCACTACTACCATGAGCTTTTCTTGTTCTCGAGGAGTCAGGTGCATGATGGATAATCGGATTCGCCGGATAGGCGATTGGGGAATACAATGGTCGAATTGATCCTGAGCAGTCGAGCAGATACGAGGCCAAATCGCATTGCTGCCTCCTAATTCGCCTAGCCTGTTCGGGGTGAATTCGAAGTGTGTTCAATATTAATCAAATTCGATTCAAGTATGCTTCTATTTAACGCATACGCAGTTTTTTTACGGTTTTAAGATGAGTTGGCCCAGCTGCTGCTAAAAGTGAAGCCGTCCTGGCGTTTGAGGCCTAATAAATCGCCCAGCCAGCTGTTTAATCCGAATAAACCATAAACGAACATCACTATGAATCCCTTTAAAAAACTGACTGCGGCTTTGGCTCTCCTGGCTACTGCTGCGACTGCGGTACAAGCTTCAGGCCCTGATGCCTCGGGCGACTCCGTAAAAGTAGGCATCCTCCACTCTCTGAGCGGAACGATGGCTATCAGCGAAACGTCTCTGCGCGATATCCTTCTTTTCACTTTCGATGAAATTAACGCAAACGGTGGCGTGCTTGGAAAGAAAATCGAGCCGGTTGTCGTCGATGGCGCTTCCGACTGGCCGACTTTCGCCGAAAAAGCGGAGCAACTCTTGGCTCAAGACAAGGTCTCCGCGACTTTCGGTTGCTGGACTTCGGTAAGCCGCAAGTTCGTACTTCCCGTTTACGAAAAGTACAACGGTCTGCTCTTCTACCCGGTTCAGTACGAAGGCGAGGAAATGTCTCCTAATATCTTCTACACAGCGGAGGCGGTTAATCAGCAAGCGATCCCTGCAGTCGATTACCTGTTGGAAGAAGGCTACAAGAAATTCTACTTGATTGGCACGGACTACGTTTATCCGCAGACCACGAATCTGGTTCTGTTCGAATACCTTCAATCGAAGGGCATTCCAGTCGAGAACATCGGTGGAGGTCTTCGCAAGGACCCAAGCGGTTCGGTCATCTCCGCTGGTAAGTACACGCCTTTCAGCCACTCCGACTACCAGCAGATCGTTGCTGAGATCAAGGCGTTCGCTGCTAGCGGCGACGCGTGCGTGATCAATACGATCAATGGCGACTCCAACGTTTCCTTCTTCAAGGAAATCGCCGCTTCCGGCCTGACTGCAGACGATTGCCCAATCGTTTCCTACAGCTTGTCGGAAGACGAGTTCCGCAGCTTGCCCACCAAGGACTTGGTCGGACACCTCGGTTGCTGGACATACTTCCAATCTTTGGATACGGCTGCCAACAAGAAGTTCGTTAACAATTTCCAGAAATGGCTCAAGACGGCTCCTGCAGGGGTACAGCGCGAAGGTCGCGTAACTTGCTCGCCGATGGTTCTCTCCTATAACGGCGTCTACCTCTGGAAGGCTGCTGTTGAGAAGGCAGGCACGTTCGATGTGGACAAGGTTATCGCCGAACTGAAGAAGGGTATTTCCTTCGATGGCCCTGGCGGTACGGTCACTTCTCAGGAAAACCACCACTTGACCAAGAACGTATATATCGGCGAGACCCTCGAAGACGGTCAGTTCGAGATCCTCGAGTCGTTCGATAACGTATACGGCGAGCCCTTCCTCAAGGGTACCTTCAAGTAAACCCCTTACTTGAATCGATTTTGCGATCGCCTGGCGGAGTCTCTCTTCGCCAGGCGATTTAGATTCTCTCCTCCTGTAATGAAACCACTACTACTTCTCTTAGCAGTAGTCGCCTTGCCCACGATATATTCGGCTGGCGATCCTGCGACAAGAGACATCCTTGAACGCTTGGCCCTTGCGGAAAGATCCGAAGAAGACGCCTTGGTCGAGGAACTCTCCCAAACCGGCGATCCCTACATCAAGGACTTCGTCGACGCCTGGCGCGTAGGAGAAGTCTATTCCTACGAAATCGCCGAGGGCGAACTCATCGTTCTGCGACAGATTTCCGAGCAGTTCAGGCGACTCTTGAATGACGAAGTCATCGAGCTCTCGGAAGCGGAGCAGGAGAAGTTGAAGAAAGTCCGCCCCTCTCGCGGACTGCGGCGCGATCTCAAGACGATCACGGATACAATCGATCTTTCGTCGCCCGAGCCAAAAGTTCGTATCGAGGCGGCTCTGAAATTGGGATTGAGCCAAAACGCAGGTTATCTCGAGGCTTTAAGAAATAAGATCGAAACGGAATCGAACGAACGCGTTCGCTTGGCTTTCGAAGAAGGAATCAATATCAGCTTGCTCGCCAATGCGGGCGATGACGAAGAGCGGGCGAGCGCGATCAAACGCTTGGGAGAGCTTGAGTCATTACCCGCTCGGGATGGTATCAATTCCATCCTAAGCAAAGCGAACGAGGCGGGCGATACGGTTCTGGCAGAGCTTTGCGTGACCGCGCTCAAGAATATCGATAACCGACAGAAGACGATCGAACGCTGGGGCAATCTCGTGCGTGGCATGAGCACGGGATCGGTTCTCTTAATTGTCGCTTTCGGCTTGGCGATCACTTTCGGCCTGATGGGCATCATCAATATGGCGCATGGCGAGTTTATCGCGATTGGCGGTTACACATGCTATGTCATGCAGAATATTTTCGCGTCCAATTTCGGCGCCCAGTCCGCCGCCTATCAATGGTTCTTCTGGGCTTCGTTGCCGGTAGCCTTCCTCGTTGCTGGAGCGATTGGCTTTGGACTGGAAAAAGGGCTCTTCCGATTCCTCTACAAGCGACCACTGGAATCGTTGCTCGCTACTTGGGGACTTTCCATGGTGATGCAGCAAGTATTCCGATTGAATTTTGGAGCGGCAAACGTGCAGGTAAATACGCCGGATGTTCTGATCGGCAATTTCGAAGTTGGTGGCGTTGCTTTGAGCTACACGCGAATTTTCGTAATCGCCTTCGCTGGATTCGTTGTCCTTATGACTTGGATACTGCTCTCCAAGACTAATCTAGGCTTGTACATACGCTCCGTTATGCAGAACCGAAATATGGCATCGAGCTTGGGCATTCCTGTGAGTCGAGTCAATTCGCTCACTTTCGCGTTCGGCTGCGGACTTGCGGCCTTAGCGGGCGCAGCGCTTTCCCAAATCGGTAATGTCGGACCCACCATGGGCCAGACCTATATCGTGGACAGCTTCATGGTAGTTGTCGTTGGCGGCGTTGGCAATTTGCTCGGGGCGGGGCTCTCTGCGATGGGGATCGGAACGATCGATCAGTTCCTCCAACCCTATTGGGGTCCGGTAATGGGCAAGATCATCGTATTCTTCGCTATTATTCTATTCCTGCAATGGAAGCCAGGAGGTCTCTTCCCGACGAAATCGCGGAGCATGGACGACTAGGAAAGGCTCTGAACGATGAATATTTTCGATAGCAAATTCGAATCCAGAGGGTTTTTCGTAGCGTTGATCGCTCTGGTCTTTCTCATCCCCATTCTAAATGGGTTCGTCTCAGAGGGTTCGTTCTTCCATGTATCCTCATTCCAATTGGCTCTCTGGGGGAAGTATGTGACGTACGCGGTGCTGGCAATGAGCCTCAATGTACTTTGGGGATATACGGGCCTGTTGTGCTTATGCCAGAGCCTGTTCTTCGCGCTCGGAGCGTACGCCTTTGGCATGTATCTCGTGCTTCATATCGGGATCGATGAGGTCTACAACACGCCGTTGCCGGTCTTCATGGATTTCCAAGGCTATACTGAGCTACCTTGGTACTGGGCGCCCTTCGAATACGGTCCGTTTGCGGTGTTGGCAGCGGTGGGAATACCCGGTCTCGTCGCATTCGTATTCGGCGTCTTGGTATTCCGCTCTCGCATCAAGGGCGTGTACTTTTCCATTATCACCCAGGCCTTGACCTACGCGTTGATGCTTCTGTTCTTCAAGAACAACCTAGAGCTGTTTGGCCAGTCCTACATTCTCTTTGGTGGAAACAATGGCCTGAACGATTTTAAGGAGATATTTGGAGCGGATATCGACTCGGAAGCCACCCAGCGCTGGCTCTTTATCGCGAGCTCGATCTTGTTGCTCTCGGTTTACGTATTGATCGCTTGGGTTCTGAAGACGAAATTCGGCAAAGTTCAACAAGCGATCCGCGACAGCGAAAATCGAATACGCTTTAGCGGATATTCGACAACGAGCTACAAGCTTTTGATTTTCACCGCGTCTGCCATGATCGCAGGAATTGCCGGCGCTCTCTACGTACCGCAAGTCGGAGGAATCAATGCGAATGAAATGACTCCAGCGAAATCGCTAGACGTCGTTGTGTGGGTTGCTTTCGGCGGCCGCGGCACGAAATTCGGTCCCATTCTCGGGGCAGTGGTCGTGAGTTTGCTGAAAAGCTATTTCCTGAGAGCGTATCCAGATTACTGGCTCATCATTCTCGGAATGCTCTTCATCTTTACCGTTCTATTCATGCCGAATGGCCTGGTTGGACTGCCCAAGCAATTGAAGCCTTGGATCGACCGCTTTCGCTTGAAGGTATCCTCCTCAAAATAAGCTCCTAGCCCTAGTACATCGTAATGGTACATATTCCATCCGAAAAGCGCACGCCTCTGATCCTTTCGGTCGATGGCGTTACCAAGTCATTCGACGGTTTCAAGGCGATCAACGATCTCAGCTTCTACTTGGAAGAGGGAGAGTTGCGTACAGTTATCGGGCCGAATGGCGCGGGCAAGAGCACCTTCATGGACTTGATAACCGCTCGAACCAAACCTGATGAGGGAAGCATTCGCTATCATTTGGACAATGGCGAGGACGTGGACCTGACACGCGTTCGCGAGCATCACATAAGCCAATTGGGCATCGGCCGAAAGTTTCAGAATCCAACGGTATACCGTTCGCATACGGTCTACGATAATCTGAAACTCTCTCTGAGCGGGAAGCGCGGGCTCTTGAATTCGCTTTTCTACAAAGAGACGAATGAGGATAGGGAAAAAATCCGCGAGGTTTTGAAGACGATTCGATTGAGCGATTTCGAAGACAAGCTAGCAGGTTCTCTGTCTCATGGTCAAAAGCAGTGGCTCGAAATCGGCATGCTGCTGGCCCAGGATCCAAAAATCATGCTTGTCGACGAGCCAGCTGCTGGAATGAGCGACGAGGAGACCGATCGCACCGGCGAGTTGCTGCTCAGTTTGGAAGGCAAGCATAGTTTGATTGTAATCGAGCACGATATGGAATTCGTTCGCCAGATCGCTCGCCGCGTGACGGTCCTGCATCAGGGAAGCGTGTTGAAAGAGGGTGGATTCGACTTCGTGAAGAGCGACCCAGAAGTGATTGAAGTCTATTTAGGTCGGCAAACGCGAAAGCACTGATATCAGAGCTATGGATACCATTATTGAAGAAAAGGCCCAGGCTGCCAGTTCCGAGAGCTCGGATACGCTTGTCGAGATCGACGATTTCTCCGCCGGTTACGACGAGTCGCTCATTCTGAAAAACGTTTCGATTATCGTGCCTCGCAATCGCGTGGTCGCTTTGCTGGGTCGGAATGGAGTCGGCAAGACCACTTTATTGAATTCGATCATGGGATTGGTTTCAGCGAGCGCGGGTTCCATTCGCTTTGATGGAGTCGATCTTGGTCCTATGCCCGCTGATCAGCGCGCGCGCTTGGGTATCGGTTACGTGCCGCAAGGTCGCGACATTTTTCCTGGGTTGACGGTTTGGGAGAACCTCAATGTCAGTCTTCGCGTTGCTGGGGTTGACAAAGCCGAGGCAGACAAACGTCTGAGCGAGGTTTATGATTTGTTCCCAGTGTTGAAAGAGATGCTCAAGCGAAAGGGCGGAGTTCTCAGTGGGGGGCAACAGCAGCAACTCGCCATCGGCAGGGCCTTGCTCTTGAAGCCTAAGCTACTGATTCTAGACGAACCGACTGAGGGCATTCAGCCGTCGATCATCGATCAGATCGAGGATGCCATTTACGCCATTAAGAAGAAGGGCGAAATGAGCGTCATCCTCGTAGAGCAGTACTTGGATTTCGCTAAGAACGCCAGCGATACGTTTTACATCTTGGAACGCGGCGCGGTGGCTCAACAGGGCGAGATATCCTTGCTCGACGATGAATTGATCGAGCGCTACCTCACGGTGTAGTTTATATTGTCGTCGAAGAGACTAATCTGCTCGTCGCTTGTCGATCGGCGACTGATGGCGTTTTAGCCGGGCCTGTTTGCTCTCGTTTGGGTACCCCGCGAGAGATAGAGGGAGCTATTGGTACGGAGGGCTCTGACATTTTTGCTGAGCATTCCATTAGTCCTTACCGGAAAAGAGCTCCGAGGATCCGCGCATGAACTGATAGAGCCTTCACGAGAAATGCGCTACGGCGGGTTTTGGGCTTTATTGAAAAGGCTTTCGACTGGGGTACTAAAAAACCTCTCCCGCCGAAACGAGAGAGGCTTTGAAATTCAATTCAGTCCCTAGATGGATTAGAAAGTGAAGATAGTTTCGAACGCGATCGAAGTAACATCGCCTTCTGATCCGTAGTCGGTTTGGCTGAGCTCGAAGAGCATGCCGAGGTTGTCGTTCACGCTCCAGCCGGGGCTGATGGTGTACTTGGTTGCGGTGTCTCCACCCTTGAAATCTTGCTGATCTTCGCTCACGCGGAAAGTGATGCCAGCATTGTCGGTTACGCCGACATTGGCCATAACGAGGAATTGGTTACCCGTGTTCATCGCGCCAAAGTCGTATTCGTTGAGTTCGAATGCGTAAGTTACGTTGCCGACTTCGTAGGACGTCCAGAAATTGATGAGGTCCATGTCGGTGCCGCTCGAGTCCATTGCATCCTTGGCGAAGCCGAGGAATAAGGTGAGACCTTCAACGGGATAGAGAGCGATCTTCGCTTCCACGCCGTAGCTGCTGTCGCCAACCGAACCGTCTGGGCTCCAAACGGAATCGAGAACGGAAAGACCGAGGCTCACGAAATCGTCATTGTAGTTGTAGCGTACGCCATTGTGGTAGCCGGGAATCGTTCCAGCGATATCGTAAGCGTAAGAGTACTGGTAGAGACCTGTTGGCTCTGCCGTTTCCCAACCCATGTAGCTCAGGAACTTACCCGCTTCAACGTTGCTGCCAGCTCCCAAGTCGTAAGCGAGGAACGCTTGCTCGAGATCGAACTCGCCGTCATTGCCGCCGAGGTAGTTCAGGTCGATCTGACCCGAGATCTCGTCGAAGCTGAGCAGGAAGTCGATTTCGGCTTGGTCCAAGTTGAAGGACGAGCCGTCGGAGCCAGCTGCGGCCGAAGTGGCCCCATTTCCATTAGATACGACTTCCGAGTCCGTTTCCGTCGCAGACATATCGAGAAAGCCCGTTACCGAGATATTCTCATTGATTTCGATCTGCGCTTGCAGAGCGGTTGCGGTCATGAATGCCCCCGCGATCGATGCTTTGAGTAGTTTGTTCATTGTTATACTATGAGTTAGTGACGTTTGTATAAAAGCAATTTTCAGGAGCAGAGGAGCCCCTTGAGCCTTGCAAAGCATTAAGCAGGTTGGTTGCCAACCTTGAAAATTTGTTAATCTGTGTCGCGAAATTGGCTAAATTCTAGAGCTAGGGCTCAAATTGAAGCGCGACTCCTCGCTTTAAGCCCCCAAAAGCTGCACGAAATAGTTGAATGAGAGCATAATAGATCAAGATTAAAACCCTTTCTAATCCCCCGAATGGAGAAAAAATGTGTAAAAACGAGCGCTTTCGAGGTCAATTCAGGCGCATAGTTTCATATTTTCGTATTACGGTCGAGCCGCCCTGGAGGAGATTGCCTATCGATGCGCGCAATAATGAGAACCCTATTCGGCGCCATCAGACTCGGCGTCCTCTGCATCGTCATCCTCGACTTCTACGATTCGAGCAACGCCTAGGAGTTGATCGCCTTCGGAGAGGTTGATGCATCGAACGCCTTTGGTGGCGCGGCCGATGACGCTAATATCCGCTACTTTAGTGCGTACGGCCTGGCCCTTTTCAGTGAGCATCATCATCTCGTCATCCTCGAATACCGTCAGGGCGCCCGACACTCCAGAGGTCCGAGCAGCGATGACACCGGTGCCCCCGCGTTTCTGGATGGGATATTCGTCGAACTTCGTGCGCTTTCCTTGACCGTTGAGGCCGCAGATGAGAAGCGCTCCTTCGGGATTGACGACTTCCATCGCTTTGACCTCGTCGCCTTCCGCCAAGCGAACGCCGCGAACGCCGCGGGTGGCTCTGCCTTGGTCGCGCAAGTCGCCCTCCGAAAAACGGATGGCTTTGCCCTTGAGCGTAATGATGACCAAGTCGTCCTCGCCGCCAGTGAGTTTCGCGGAGATGACTTCGTCGCCTTCATCGATATTGATGCCGATGATGCCGCCCCTACGGAAATTCTTATAGTCGATGAGATTGGTTTTCTTGGTGACGCCTGCTCGCGTGCACATGACCAAGTGCAAAGTATCGACAATATCTTTCAGGCAGATCATGGCTGCGATCTTCTCGCCTTCCTGGAGTTGGAAGACGCGGGCGATGGATCGGCCTTTGGAAGTACGGGAGCCTTCGGGGATCTCGTAGACCTTTTCCACGTATACACGCCCATTGTTCATCACAAAGAAAATGAAGTCGTGCGTATTCGCGGTGAAGATATGCTCGATGAAGTCCTCGTCGTAGGTGTTGCCGCCTTGAACGCCTTTGCCGCCGCGTTTCTGGGTGCGGTACTCGCTGTCGCTCGTGCGTTTGATAAAGCCCTTGTGGGAGACGGTGATGAAGCAGCCTTCGCGCGGCGTCATGTCCGCCTTTGAAATCTCGCCTTCGTAAGGAACGATTTCGCTTCGACGCGGAGAGCTGTACTTCTCCTTCAATTCCTGAAGCTCCGTCTTGATGAGCTCGAGCAACTTGAACTCGCTTTCCAGAATGCTGCGAAGTTCTTCGATCAGCTTGATCAGTTCCGCGTACTCTTCCTCGATCTTGTCGCGCTCCATGCCAGTGAGCTGGTAGAGGCGCAGGTCGAGGATGGCCGCCACTTGGCGATCCGAAAGCGGGTACTTCGCTTGCAAGCGTTCCTTCGCTTCATCTCGATTGGCAGACGAGCGGATGATCTTAATGAAATCGTCGAGATTATCGAGGGCGATCTTGTAGCCCTCGAGAATGTGGGCGCGGTCTTCCGCTTTCTTCAAACGGAAGGCGGTGCGGCGGTAGATGACGTCGCGGCGGTGATCGATGTAGCAGTTGATCAACTCCTTGATGTTCATCTGCTTCGGACGGCGATTGTCCAGCGCGAGCAGGTTGACGCCGAAGCTGCTTTCCAAGGCCGTTTTCTTAAACAGCTTGGACATGACCACTTCCGGGAATTCGCCGCGCTTGAGCTCGATGACGATGCGCGTGTTCTCGTCCGACTCGTCGCGGAGATCGCTGATGCCTTCTATTTCCTTGGAGGATACGAGTTCGGCGATCTTGGTGACGAGCGTCGCTCGGTTTACATTGTAAGGAATTTCGGATACGACGAGTCGATCGCGATCGCCATCCATCTCTTCCTTGCGAACGATGCCGCGCATGCGAACGATGCCGCGACCGGTTTGCATGTATTCCTTGATGCCCTTGGTGCCGACGATCTGTCCGCCAGTAGGGAAGTCGGGTCCTTGGATAAAGGCGGCCAGCTCTTCGATCTCGATGTTCGGATTGTCGATCTGAGCGCAGATGCCGTCGACGAGCTCATCCAGGTTGTGCGGTGGAATATTGGTCGCCATGCCGACCGCGATACCGGTCGAGCCGTTCATCAGGAGATTCGGCAGCCCTGCGGGCAATACATCCGGTTCGGTCGTGCTCTCCTTGTAGTTGGCAACGAAATCGACGGTGTCCTCGTCGATAAAGCGCAAGAGATCCTCGGCGACGTTGGTCAAGCGACACTCAGTGTAACGATAGGCGGCGGGGGAGTCGCCGTCGACGGAACCGAAGTTGCCTTGCGGATCGATGAGCGGATAGCGCATGACCCAGTTCTGAGCCATGCGTACCAAAGTATCGTATACAGAGGAATCGCCGTGAGGGTGGTAGTTCTTTAGAACTTCACCGACCACGCCGGCGCATTTGTCGAAGGCGCGATTGTGGAGCAAGCCTTCTCGCAGCATGGCGTAAAGGATGCGGCGCTGGACGGGCTTCAAGCCGTCTCGAGCGTCGGGCAAGGCGCGACTGACGATAACCGACATCGAGTAGTCGATGTAGGCGGTCGACATAATGTCGGTAATGCTGGCGGATGTTATGCGTTCGGAGGTTTGGTCCATTCGTACCTAAATTCTGATTACAGATTGCGAGGAGCGGGAGCTTGTTAGACGTCGAGGTAGGAAACGTTGAGGGCGTTGTCTTCTATGAATTCCCGACGCGGGGCGACTTCTTCGCCCATAAGGATGGTAAACATCTCGTCGGCCTTGGCGGCATCATTGATGTTTACCTTGAGCAGGCGACGCTTGTCGGGGTCCATGGTCGTCTCGAAAAGCTGCTTGGGGTTCATTTCGCCGAGACCCTTGTAGCGTTGAATATTCAGTCCCTTGCGGCCCAGAAGTCGAATTTGGGAGAGGATCTCCAGGTTCGATCGAATCTCGATCGTGTTCTCGTTCTTCTGGCCTTCGTTCTCCAAGATGGTGTAGACCGCGTCCTCGGATGATTGGAAGTGGGAAAGGTCGAGGCCGATGTCTTCGACCTCGCGCAACAGCTTGGACATTTCGTTCGATTCGAAGATTTCGAAAAGGGAAATGCGCTTCGATGCGCCCCCGTCGCTGTCCTGGATGGTCACGGTGGCCGTTTCGCCGTCCAGATCCTCGGGACCGAGGCCGGAGTTTTGCACGAAAGCGGCCCGATCGCTTTCCGACTTTAGGAAAACGAAGGACTCTTCATTCCCTTCCCGAACGCGCGCGAGGTAACGCGGAAGGGCGTGGTCCTCTTTCGAGTACTGTTCCAAGTATTCGCCGAGCGAAGCGCCATGCCGAGAAACGGAACCGCCAATGCGCTCGAGCTGAGCGAAGATCTCGACGATCTGGTCGAGCTGTTCCGCATTGAATTCGTGCCCGTCGTCGAGCCGCGTCATCTTCACGTCTTCGGATCCAAGCTCGAGCAGAATGCGGTTCAATTGCTCGTCGTTGTCGATGTACTGCTCGCGACGCTTGCGCTTGATCTTGTAGAGCGGGGGTTGAGCGATGTAGACGTAGCCCGTTTCGATGAGCTCCTTCATCTGGCGGTAGAGGAAGGTCAGCAAAAGGGTGCGAATGTGCGAGCCGTCGACGTCGGCGTCGGTCATGATGATGATCTTGTGGTAGCGAGCCTTGTCGATGTTGAACCCGCCGTCGCCTTCCACGTCGCCGATTCCGCAACCGATCGCGGTGATCATGGTGCGGATTTCATTGTTCGAAAGCACCTTGTCGATACGGGCCTTCTCGGAATTGATGAGCTTGCCCCGCAGCGGGAGGATGGCCTGGGTGCGGCGATCGCGCCCTTGCTTGGCCGAACCGCCCGCGGAGTCGCCCTCCACGATGTAGAGTTCGCTTTCTTCTGGCTTGCGCGACGAGCAGTCAGCGAGCTTTCCCGGCAGTCCACCGCCGGACAGGGCGGATTTGCGGACCGTCTCGCGCGCCTTGCGGGCCGCTTCGCGAGCGCGGGCTGCGTTGAGGCACTTGTCGATAAGCCGCTTGGCCAGCTTGGGATCGGTCTCGAAGGCGAACTTGAGCCGTTCGCCGACGATCTTCTGTACGATGCCGTCAACCTCGGAATTGGAGAGCTTGGTCTTGGTCTGGCCTTCGAAGCGCGGCTCGGGAACCTTGACCGATACGACGGCCACGAGGCCCTCGCGGGCATCGTCGCCAGTGATCGAGGGATCCTTGTCCTTGAGCAAATTGTTGGCCCGGGCGAATTGATTGATAACGCGGGTAAGCGCAGTGCGGAAGCCGGATAGGTGGGTGCCGCCTTCGATGTTGAAGATCGAATTCGCGTAGGCGAAGAGCTGTTCGTTGTAGGAATCGTTGTACTGTAGGGAAACATCCACTACAGTCGAAGGGCCTTCCGGGTTGTCTGGATTGGTGAAGGAGTCGCCGAAGGAAATGGGATCTTCGTGCAGCACGTTCTTGGAACGATTCAAGAAGCGAATGTATTCGGCGATGCCGTCGTTGAATTGGAAGTGCTCGCTCTTGTCCGATCGCTCGTCGCTGAGCGTGATGCTGACGCCTGGATTGAGGAAGGCCAGTTCGCGCAGGCGTTTGCCCAAAATGTCGTATTGGAAAACCAGCGTTTCCTGGAAGATCTCGGGGTCGGGCTTGAAGCTGATCTTGGTGCCGCTCTTTTGAGTTTCGCCGATGACGGTTAGCTTCTTGGTCGTGATGCCTTGACTGAAGCTCATTTGGTGGATCTTGCCGTCCTTGCGAACCTCGGCTTCGAACCACTCGGAAACGGCGTTGACGCACTTAGCTCCAACGCCGTGCAAACCGCCGGAAACCTGATAGGCGCCCTTGCCGAACTTGCCGCCCGCGTGCAGGTTGGTGAGAACCAATTCCAAGGCGGGAATCTTGTACTTTGGGTGGATGTCGACGGGGATGCCGCGGCCGTCGTCCTCGACGGAGCAGGAGCCGTCCAAATGGATGGAAACCTTGATCTGCTTGCAGTAGCCGGCGAGGGCCTCGTCAATCGAGTTGTCGACGACTTCGAAAACGCAGTGGTGGAGACCGCGCTCATTGGTGTCGCCGATGTACATGTCCGGGCGTTTGCGTACGCCCTCCAGGCCTTCTAGCTTCTGAATTTTCGAGGCATCGTAGTCTTCTGCGCCTTCGTGATTTACGGGACTGTTTTCAGCGTCGGTCTGAGGATCCATATAGTTGCTTTCGTCAATTGAAACGGTCTCAAATCGCGCGCGCGATCACAACCTTTTTCTCCGATAAAAACGCGCGATTCAATCGATTGTTTTGCATCGCGCAAGGTCCTTTTTCGCAGATTGCAAGGCGGGGCGGTTTTGACGTCATTTTCAATTCGAAAATCGCTTGAAATCACCCGTTTCTCAGGGGCGTTTTTGGACTGGATTGAAGATCCATGGACGGTCACATTCGAATTCCGCTATGAAACTCACTGTAAAGCTCGATTACGCCTGCCGCGTGCTGGCCCAACTGGCTCGCCGCCACGGCAACGGAGACGTTTCCCGGATCGAGGACTTGGCCAATGCGGAAGCGATTCCCGCCAAGTACCTGGCTCAGATTCTGAGCGAGTTGCGCAATGGGGGCTTGGTTGAGAGCCGACGGGGCAAGCAGGGAGGCTACTTGCTGGCCCAGGCGCCGGAAGCGATTACCCTGCGGGACGTGATCGGGCTCATCGAAGGGAGCCTCTTTCTGGGAGCTTCCGATGCGTCGGGCGAGTCGGGTCCGGCGGTGGCTGAAGCGTGGAATCGCCTTCAGGGCAAATTCGAGGAAAGCGCCGCAGCGATTACCTTGAAGGAGCTAGCGGAGCGACCCGCCGAGGAGATGTACTACATCTAGGAATCCGATCGGACAAAAGAAACGCTTTCAGCGCGAAGTGGAGATTGACGCCGGAGTATCGGCGGCGCGCAATCGAGCATCGCTTTATGCCTGCCGATTGCAATACGAGCCTACTGATCCTCCAGGATCGAGACATGAACTTGCAGCGGATCGAACGTGATCTCGCCGCCCTTCCGACTGAACGCGAGTCTACGAAAACGAAAATCGCCAATTGGGAGCAGCAAATCGAGGAGGGACGGCAGAAGATCAAGGAGATTGAAGCCCATGGGAAGACGTTAGAGACTGAGATGGCTTCGCTGGAAGAGCAGATCGTCAAGTACAAGAACCAGCAGTTGCAGGTTAAGAAAAACGAGGAGTACCAGGCCTTGATCCACGAAATCGAGACGGCCCAAGGCAAGATTTCGGACTTGGAGGAAAAGGAGATAGAGCTGCTTTACGATCTGGACGAAGCGCGAAAGAACCAGTCAACGGACGAGGCCGAGAAAAAGGAGCAGATTGAAGCGGAGACGCGGTTCCTTGGGCGCCTCGACGAAAAGGAATCGAATTTGAAAGGCGAGATCGACCAGGCCAAAAGCGCCTTGGCCGAAGCCGAATCTCAGGTGGAAAAGCCAGCGATGTCGATCTACCGCCGCGTATCGCGCGGCTTGAAGTTTCCCATCATCGTGCCCCAGCGTGATGCCAAGTGTCAGGGCTGCCACATGAGGGTTTCGGCTGCTGTCGAAGTCGAGGTCAAGAAAGGCGCGGAAATAACGACCTGCGACAATTGCGGCCGGATCTTGTACTGGGAGGGGTAGCAGGGGTAGGGCCGGCTTGTCCTCAAGCCGCCGCAAACGGATGGCTTGGGCTTGGGCTCGGGCGGTTTTTCAGGACAAACAGCCCTACCTTTATCTGATATTGGAGTGGTAGGGACCACTGGCTCAGTCGTCAGCATAAGCGAGCCTCGGACGACCGTCCCGGTCGTTCCTACCTTCGGCTCTCTACGCAAGCAGCTCGTCGAAGGCCTGACGCGATTTCGCTCGCATCCGCTTTCAAGTTAGGATTGGGCTTAGGGTCTAGCTTCGGAGCCGCGCATTCGCTCCGCCGTTCTTTAATCAGTTCGTGGAGAGGAAAGTCCGGACGTCGCAGGGCAGGGTTCCTCGTGAAAGCGAGGGAGGCTCGCTTCAAGGCGAGTCGACGGATAGCGCCACAGAAAATATACCGCCCATGCTGCGCTCTTCGGAGCGTAGCAGGGTAAGGGTGAAAAGGTGGAGTAAGAGCCCACCGCCGAACGAGCAATCGTTCGGGCAGGGCAAGCCCAACCCGACGCAAGACAAAATAGGGGACAGAGCGGCCCGTTTGCCAATGTCCCGGGTATGTCGCGCCTTTTTCGAAAGGGTTTCGCGCAAGCGGAACAGATAAATGAATGCGGGTCCGTTTCGGCGGACTACAGAATCCGGCTTATAGGCTCCGAAGCTAGGCCGTGTTGCCGTTCGATGAGAGTTGAGCTTAGGCCGCTAGAGGAAGCCCTCTATGAGAATGGCCGTGAGAGCGCTTATTTAGCCAGGGGAATCTCTAGTATTCTGGCTGGCGACCGATGGTTCAGGGGAACGTTCGCGCAATTGGGCCCGGGCGTTGCACGATCCGATGAATCAGCTGGCAAGAAAGAAACGCGCGACGCGTCGAACTTTGGGAGGCGTAAATCCCAACGGAGGCTTCACCTTGATTGAAGTCATGGTGGGGGCGACCTTGATGCTCGTAATTTTTGCGGGCGGTTTTGGAGCCTTAATCCAGGGCAACCGATTGATCGAAAGCTCTCGAGACGAGACGCGCGCCTCCCAGATCCTGCAGAGCGAGATCGAAGACTTGCGGACTCATGATTGGGCGACATTGACCGCCCTGGACGCGGAGGCGAAATACAACCCTCAGAGCTCGTTCACGGATGCTTATGCGACTCGCTACACCGTTAAGCGTTTGATCGCGACACGCTCGGCGACTCAGAAGCGAGTGACGCTGCAGGTGGCTTGGACGGACAGTCGCAGCACGACCCATACCCGCGAATACATTACGCTCATCACCAAAGATGGGCTGTATGACTATTACTACCGATCTTTCTAGGCCCTATGCAATCTAAGGAATTCAATCGAAATAAGGGACGCTGGAACCGCGGTTCCCGTAAAGGCTTTACCTTGCCGGAATTGATGCTGTCGGTGACGATTGCGGGACTGATTACGGCGAGCGCAGTATTCACGATCAATTTGTGGGCTCGCAGCTCTATGAGCTTGGGTAACTACGCGGACATGAGCGGTAGCTGTCGACGCGCCCTCGACATCTTCGCGTCCGATGTGCGAATGGCCAATGGCGTATCCGTTTCTTCGAGTACATCGTTTACGTTCACAGCCTACGATGCAAGCAACTCGACGGTCACGGTCAGTTACGCCTACGATGCGGATTCGGATCAGCTTACGCGTACCTACGATGGAACGCGTATGGTCCTGCTCGATGACGTGGATCAATTTGGGTTTTCCTACTTCGACCTGAACCGAAATGCGACTACCAACGCGCTTTCGGTGAAGGAAGTGCAGATCGAGGCGATTTTGCTGAAGGAAGTGCTTACTATTGCGAATACGGACGAAATTATTTCTGCGCGTTTCATGCTGCGCAATCGACGGGTGAGCAGCTAGCGCAACGGGAGGGACTCTTGTGAAGAATCAGACATTCAAATCGAAACGCGGATCGGTCATGTTGGCCACGGTCGGATTGGCAATCGTGGGAGCGACGATCATAGCGGGCTACCTCACGATGTCCCACAATGAGTACAAGCTTGCTCAGCGCACCCTAATGTTGCAGAGCGCTATGAACTTGGCGGAAGCAGGCCTGGAAGAAGGGATGGACGCGATCAATACGACCGATTGGACCGGTTGGTCGGCAGTGGGTTCGAACGGCTATTTTAGCGACGTTACCTCGATTTCCTTTTCGGATACCCGAAACACGCAACTCCGCGTTTACGTGGAAGACTACGATACTCTACCAATATTGGCCGCGGAAGGTCGCATTACCAGCGCCAATGGCGATATCGTTTTCAAGCAGATCCGCGTCGATTTGGCTCGCTCAAGCGTTTTCGCTAACGGACTCACCGCCAAGCGCACCATCTCCTTTAGCGGTAGCAATGTATCCGTGGACGCCTATGATTCGACGCTTGGACCGCACGATCCGACCTTGAACCACCTCGACCAAGGAACGGTGGCTTCCCTCTCCGTCGACAATGGCGACCTGAATGTCGGCAATGGCGACATATGGGGTTACGTTGCTACAGGCGGAGGGACCCCGGATGTCGGGCCCACGGGAAGCATCATGGGGGCCGGATCGACGGATCGTATCGATGAGGATCGTATCTCGGACAGCTTTTACGCGAATCTCTGGGACGTTTCCGCGCCCAGCGGTACAGTGGACGGAGTCAATTACACGACGGATTTTACGACGCTTGCGGCGGGAACAATTGGAGCAACGGGCACCACGAGCAATCCGGAGGTTTATGTGATCACGAGTTTCAGCATAGCCGCGACGGATCAGCTGAATGTGGTTGGCCCTGCCGTTATCATTGTCAGTGGAGATTTCACCGTTACCGGGGGAGCTGGCGTCAATGTCCTAGGTCCGGATGGAACCTTAGAGATGTATGCAGGGGGAGATGTGACGATCGCTGGAAATGGGTTGGTGAACGATGCTCTCAACCCTGAGGCCTTTCAGTTGTGGGGCACAGCGCCAACAGGCAGTACCCAGTCGATTATGGTAACAGGTAACGGCGATACAGCGGGGGTGTTCTATGCCCCGAACGCGGATCTCACTTTGAACGGCAATGGAGGGATCTCGGGTGCCGCTGTGGGAAAGAACATCGATCTTACTGGCACAGCGGAGTTTCACTACGATGTTAACCTTAAGGGCTTCGAGAAGCACAGTACCTATTCGATCGATCGCTGGCGCGAACTTCGAGGTATCTCGGAGCGCTTGGATTTCTCGGATCGAGCGTCCGTGGCAGCGGCCATTAGCCGACTGTGAGTGAATCTTAGGCGCCTGAGCCTAGCCAAATTTGCGGCCTGCTGAAATCTCGCCACGAATATTACTCAACTGGACCTGTGCGGCTCCAGTGGCTCAGAGAAGGGACGATGCTTGCTCAGAATGGAAGTGTTGGGCCAAAGCAAGATGGGAGAAATGGCCGCTCGCAGATCTAGGATCTGGAGGGGTTTCGATTCGACCCGAATGGCATGCAGCCTTCCCAATCCAATTAGAAAAGACGCTGTTTTATGAAGAAATCCCTTTTCAATAAGAAACGTGGCTCGGTGCTTTTGGCAACGATTGGAGTCGCGATCGTAGGAGCCTCCGTTATGAGCAGCTATTTGACGATGTCGCTGAACGAGTATAAGCTGGCTCGGAGAACGCTTCAGTTGCAAAGCGCAATGAATCTAGCCGAGGCGGGCTTGGAAGAGGGAATGGATGCGATCAATTTGAACGACTGGGCGGGTTGGACCTCCGTAGGGACGGATGGCTATTACAAAGGCATTTCGAATATCACTTATAGCGACGGAAGAACAGCGAGTATCAAGGTATATGTGGAAGACTACAGCACGCTGCCCATACTCGTCGCGGAGGGGCGAATTGCAGAGCCGAATGGAGACGAAGTATTTAAGCAAGTGCGCGTCGACCTTTATCGCACGGGTCTCTTCGCCAACGGGCTGACGGCCAAGGATACCATCAATTTCAATGGTAATAGCGTTACCGTCGATGCCTACGATTCGACAGTCGGATTGTGGAACGCGACCTTGAATCGAATCGACCAAGGTTCTGTCGCCAGCTTGTCGGTCGACAATGGAGCAGCCGATGTGGGCAACGGTGATATTTGGGGTTACTTGGCCACGGGCGGGGGAACTTACGATATTGGCCCTAACGGTACAATTACAGGCGCAGATACGCCAGCGGGCGTAGATGAGGATCCCGATCGCATTTCATTCGACTTCTACGCAAACCTACCGGATGTGGAAGTGCCGAGCTTGACCGTAGACTACACCACGCTAGCCGCAGGCGATATTGGAGATTCGGCTGCCGCTTGGGGAGACAGTCCGACTGTTTACAATATCACCAGTTTTAGCGTCAGCGGCACGGACGTCATCAATGTCGTGGGTCCTACGGTAATTATTGTGGACGGAGACTTTAAGATGACGGGTCAGTCCGAGCTCAATATTCTAGGAGCCGATGCCTATTTGAAATTGTACGTAACGGGCGATTTGGACCTGACGGGTCAAGGGGTAATGAACCAAGCAATGAATCCTGAAGGATTCCAGGTTTGGGGCAGCGGAGCCTCGGGGAGCAGCGCCCACGTCAAGGTTGCTGGCAACGGAGACTTTGCGGGAATCATATACGCCCCTAACGCGCATGTAGAAATCGTGGGCAACGGAAACGTCTCGGGCGCGGCAGTAGGAGAGGATATTACTCTTACAGGTAATGCGGCATTTCATTACGATGTTAACTTGGCGGATCTAGATGAAGACGGCAGCTTCGGGATCGAGCGTTGGCGGGAGTTGCGCGGCGTTTCTGAAAAGGTGGATTTCACCGATCGCGATGCCTTGGCGGCGGCGATTTCCCCGCTTTGACCGAGTGGCGAAATATCTTGGCTAAATGCCTTGACAAGGTCGAGAATTGGCGGAATATCCGCCCCTCTTATGGCAAATACCAAGTCAGCACTGAAGAACCACCGCAAAACGATCGCGCGTACTTTGCGTAACCGCTCGCGCAAGACTCGTTTGAAGACGCTGGCCAAGAAGGTTCAAGCGCTTGCCGGTGGAGACGACAAGGACGCTCTGAAGGCGGCTGCGACCGAATACGTATCTGCAATGGACAAGGCAGCCAAGAGTAATCTCGTTCACAGCAACAAGGCAAGCCGCGCCAAGGCCGCGATGGCTAAGCTTCTGGCAGCGTAAATAGAATTTTTCCTCCCCCCCATCTTGGGCCCCCAGCGCATCGCGATGGGGGCTCTTTTATTTTCAGCAGCTTATGTCTCAATCCGCTCCGTTCATTTCCTTTCCCGAGCGCTATCTCGGAGAGCGTCCGGTTAAGTTTCCGCTTCTGGCCAATACGGATGGATACTTTGCGATCAACAAGCCGGCGGGCCTGGCCTGTTTTCGGCACGACTGGACACTGGGCAAGCCGGATGTCTCCATGGCTCTTCGACGGGAGTTGCTGAACGAGAAGCCTCAGCTAAAGCAACTGGGGATCGAAGGCCTCTTTCGCGTCTATCAGTTGGATGCGGAGCTGAGCGGCGTTCTGCTCTACGCCAAGAACGAAACGTGGGAAGAGGCGCTCAAGAACGCCTTTGGCTCGCGGCAGCTGGTATTTCGGTATCACTTTCTCGCGACGACGGAAACGGAGAGCCGGGAGCGGTTTTGCGATCTGCCGCTGGCTCACCATAATAACGAGAGCCGCATGCTGGTCTCTCATCGGACCGGGAAGAAGTGCGAGACGCGTTTTCGCTATTTGAGAAGCTTCGGGCGATATCAACTCTGGGAAGCGGAATCGAGGGACCTGAGGATGCATCAGATTCGCCTGCACGCGGCCGAGAGCGATCTGGCGATCGTCGGGGAGGCGACTTACGCGAAGGGGGAGCGAATCTTCCTATCGATGCTGAAGAAGGACTATCGTCGGCGCCCTGGCAGAAGGGCTGAGCGTCCCATATACGATCAGCTTTGCGCCCATCTGGTGTCGTTGGAATTCGACCTTCCGGACGAATCCTTGCCGGCTATAGCGGCTCCGGTGCCGAAAGGCTTCGACGGCTTGCTCAAGAACCTGGATCGCTTGAAAGGGCCTCGCGGGTAGAGGACTAGGGCGCTGGTCTTGGAGAGATTCTGAAAAATCTTCTTTACAGAGCTGCGCGCCCCGATCACTTTCTCGGACTTTTCTAAAATTTGAAGACACCGATCTATGGGTAACCTAAAGAAGAAACGCCGCCTGAAGATGTCGAAGCACAAGCGTCGCAAGCGCTTGAAGTCGAATCGTCATAAGAAGAAGGCTTGGTAAAGCGCGCCTGCTCATGGACGTCGCGGCTAGATGCGCCGCGATCGGGATTCGCCATCATACCGGCGAATCCCATCTAAATCGAAAGCTCGGACCGAACGTCCGGGCTTTTTTATTGGTTGGACTGATGGGCGTTATTGAGCCTGGTTTCGTGGGAGGGAATTAAGGATTAACCTTAGGAAAAGCGGCCTGAATGACGTGTCGGTTTTTTGGTATTCGAGGGGATGGCTACTCAATCCCTTAAGATGCTTGGGCGGGTTTTGGCTTGGCGATTTGGGGCGGGTTGGGCCGTCGACTTCTGGAGGAATGGGATCACGAGGCGATGAGCGGCAGATCCTATTCGAAATGAGTAGGTTCCGCAGGCCCGCGACCACCTAGGGAGCGCTAGCGCTGATCGGTCGACAATGCAGGGGCATTTCCCGAATAAGTTCCCTCTATAGAGCTCAATTTAGCTGAGGAGGCGTCGATACGAAAGATATCCCATAGGGGCGAATCAACGCCCGGGGAATCCAGTTATGATTTCCTCCAGCAAGAAAGAATTCATCATAGAGTATCGACCTTCATCCATCAGGGTTATCCGGGTCAGCTCGCTAGCGACTCCTTTGACAATCGAATCGATCGAAGAGGTGCCTCTGAGCGAGGACGCAGCAGCAGTCGCCTCGGCGATTCGCAAGCTAGCCGGAGCGAAGGCCAACGGCTACATGAACGGCGTTTGCGTGGTTTATCCGGAACGTCGCGTTGTGCGTCAGCTTTCCTTGGACACGCCTAAAGGCACGGAGGCGGATTTCATTTTCAAGACTCTGGGCGAGAGTCTCGACATTCCTGTCGAAATATCGGCCCACTGCCTGTCGCCCGTATCAGGCGCTCCGGTGGATCCAACGGAATACAACAAGAAAGAAGTAATCGTTTGCGGGATTCCGAATCCTGACATTGTCGAGGTTCAGAACGAAATGCTCGAACATGGAATCTACCCGAGCCGCATCGAATTGGGCACGGTTGGCATTGTTGGAGCGATACAGGATGCCTTGTCCTGGCAGGGAGCGAATGCGCCTGCGCTCTTTTTGGAGGTGGAACGCGATTTCTCCAATGCGATTATCGTTGGTCCCAAGGGCATTGAAATGTCCCGCCGTATCGAATCAGGGGCGGGGGACATTGCTGCGGCTCTGAAAGAGGATTTGAACCTGAACGATGAAGCCGCTGCAGAACGACTATTGGCTTCAAAGGATTTCGACTTCAGCTCGATCGCTCGAAAAATCCTCCGTCGCCTCATGCGCGATCTCCAATCTTCGATCGGCTTCTATGAAGTGCAAACGGGACAGTCCGTTCACTGGATTCACTGTTCAACGCGAAACAACCCGATGGGTTGGTTGGAAGAAAGCGTGGGCGATCTTCTGAACCTCGCGCCGTTCGAACTTGATCTGTCTGTCTGGCTCAAGGCGAACGGAGTCGAAAGCGGATCTAGCGAAGATGCCTTCGAGAAAATCGATCTAAGCTGGATGGGGCAGATTTCCGCCCTCTGTTCGTTTAAGAGAGAGGAGGTTGCTGCTTAATGAAAAAGCGATCTAAGAACGCCGAACTGGCGGAGCTGAGTTGGCGCCCGGACTTTCGAGACGCCGATTCCCTGCCGGACATCAAGACTGTTCGAACGAGTTTCTTCGTGTCCGCCCTCGCTTTGAGTCTGGCGATTATCAGTTTGATGCAAGTTGGATTCCACGAGTACAGCATCTTCTCCGCTAAGAGCAAAGTCGATGTGGTGACGGCGGAGATTGCCTCGCGTCAGGGCGTCCATGCCAAGGCGATTGGGATGAATAATCAGTTTATCGATAAATCCAGGCGTATCGATGAAATAGATACTTTTGAGGGCGATCAAATGATCGCCAGCGATCTTCTGTTGGATGTGGGAGCGAGCCTGTTGCCGGGGATGGCCTTGTTGAGCGTCGAATTCAACGAAGACAAGACGGTCTTCCATGGCCTTGTCGATGCTAGTCAAGAGACCGACTCGCTGCTGAAGCAATACATGGAAAAGCTTCAGACGATCGAGCTCTTGGCGGATCGATATGACGAATTTACACAGGTGTCCGTCGAGAGGCAGGCAGGGTCCAATCAAATTAGATTCCACTTGGAGGCATCTCGATCGGAGGAGTCTGGATCGGCAAAGAGAAAGTCATAACGATGAAGTTTCAAGCGATAGTAGATCTCCTGAGAAGGAAGGTCGTAGTTTCCATATCCTGCATGATCATGATCGGCTGCGCAGGCGTGTATTTCTTCCATATGGACAAGAAAGCCGATCTGGAATCCGAAATCGAACAGCTCGACATTCGGATGTCTACGATCCTCAAAAATCTCAAGAACAGCTCGGGATTGGAAGAGGACTTGGTAGAAGCGGACAAGCGTATCGAAGGTCTTGATGCTCGCTTATTCGATCCCCAAGAGCTGGCGACGAACTACAATTACTTCTTCAACTTGGAGAACGAGACGGGCGTCAAGCTAAGCGGCTTAAAGCAGCTTGAGTACAAGGAAGAGCCGGGAGCCAGCAAAAAGAGGAAGATGCCTAAACCGACCAAAGAGGTGTATGAGAAAATCAGGTACCATATGAAGGCTACGGGCGAATACGGGCAAATTGTCAATTTCATGCGCAGGTTGGAGGGCGGCGAGTCGTTCTACCGCTTGGAGAAGTTTCGCCTGGCGAGGCCGAGGGATGAGTCCAGCAAATTGCTCTCCATGGATCTGTCGCTGCTAATTCTAGGTAGAAAGAGCTCTTAATGAATAAATCGAATCAACTTTTGAAGTCGATAGGCCTGGCGATAGCTGTGGCGGTTCCTTGTATTGCGGCCGTCAAGTCGCCGGAGGAACGCCAATCGAAGATCGAAGCGGCCGACAAATTGCTGAACTCGAAAGTGGAGATCGCAGGGAAAGACCTGCTTGAGCGCATTGGAGATCCCTTTGCTGCGCTGCCCGTCAAGATTGTAGTCAAAAAGAAGGCTCCGAAGCCGGTAGAGAAAAACACCCTGACTCCTCAGGAATTGATTCCCTTGCTGGCGAACAACGTCAAGCCGACTGGCATCGTGGCGGTAGGAGGCGAGTATATCCTTCTTCTGCCAAATGGACGAGTCAAGTCGGGCAACTCTATTCCCGTCGAGTATTTGGGAATAGAATACAATTTGGAAATAACGAGTGTGCTGCGGAATGGATATAATCTCCGTTTTGAAGGCGCTGAAATGAAAATCAAACTAAAGTAGAGAGATATGAACACAGCAATGAGATTAGCGATAGCTATGATCCTGTCTGGAAGCCTTCATTTGACGGCTTTCAGCCAGAACAATGTCGATCTGGATCCTCCGAGCCAGAACGACGTTGGAAAACAATTCGATGATTCGATTCTGAATGACGAATCGTCGAATCAAGCCGGAAGCGCTGGAGGCGGCATCTCCACTGGCGCGCCCCTGGGCAACGAGCTTGCATTGGGTGAAGCGGATACGATTTCGGTCGACTTTCCAAACGAGGAAATTCGCACGGTGTTACGCAATGTAGCGGATCTGTACATGCTGAACATTGTCATTCCTGAGGACCTGCAGGGCACGACGTCGATTAAGTTGCGCGACGTTTCCTGGAGACAAATCTTCAAGGTCGTTCTGGATCCGATTGGCTATTCGCACGTGGAAGAAGGAAATATCATCAAGATCATTTCCAATGACACGTTGAACTTCGAGCCGCCGGTTACCGAAATCTTCATGCTCAACTATGCTGAAGCGAACGAAATCGCTGGTACCGTCGGCAACATGGTCGATGCTGAAAAGGGCGGTCAAGTGCAAGTCGATGCTCGCACCAATGGATTGATCGTGACGGAACGCCAATCGCGTATGGGCAGCATCCGCACGGTAATCGATCGTTTGGACAAGCCTACGCTTCAAGTCATGATCGAAACGCGATTCGTCGAAGTGACCAATCAGGATGTTTCCAAGATTGGCGTTCGCTGGAACAGCCTCGAAAACCTCGAGGTCACCGCGGACGGACTTGGACGCCAATACTTCGATTCGAGAGGTCGTTCTCAGAACACGGACGGCGGTACGGAATCGATTCGCGAAGACAATTTTGGAGCCACCAATCTTGAAATCGGCGACGCTGAGATCACCGGAGACCCTGGACGCTACAATGGTCGTTTGATCGACAATCTGACGGGGCAAACGCTTCTCGATGCTACTAGCGTATCGGATTCGACCGTTCAGCAGAACGCGGTTCGCAATCTAAGATCCTTGGTCTACACTGGCGATGTAAATCGCGTAACGAACGCCGTATTCAGCTCAAGCCAAGTTGGCTTCATCCTGAGCGCTTTGAAAAGGCAGGGCAACAGCCGCTTGGTTTCTCATCCGACGGTCGTTACCTTGAATAATCAGGAAGCTGAGATTTCCATTGGCGAGCAGTATCCGATTCCAAACTACCAGTACAACGAAGAGCGCGGTACTTTCGAGGTTAGCGGATTCGACTATAAGGACATCGGCGTGATCCTCAAAGTTAAGCCATCGGTGAACAACCAAGGCTTGATCACCATGAAGGTCGTACCGGAAGTCAGCAGCCGAACAGGCGAGCGCGAATTCGGCGGCGCGAGCGGAGCGAGCATTCCAATCATTTCGACTCGCCGTACGCAAACGCAGATCGCGTTGCAAGATGGCTACACGATGGGCTTGGGCGGCTTGCTGCAAGCAAGCGAAGTCGAAGATCTCAGCAAGGTGCCGCTTCTGCACAAGATCCCTGGCATTGGGGGCGCATTCCGCCACAAGGATAAGGATGGGCAGAAGATGAATCTCTTGATCTTCATCACGGCCAAGATCCTCCCGAGCGAAGATGCCGATTTCGAGGACGTATTTACGCAGGACCGCATGTCGGATGTCGGTCTCGATCTCGAGGAACTCCGCAATCAGTAAGCTAGGTCCGAAAGAACAACAGCTCTATTTTTCCAGGCCTCTTCCCGAGTGGAAGAGGCCTGTTTGTTTTTCGGATTCGACTATTCGCCAACCGTTGTAACGACGAGAGAACGAGTATGCGGGTGGTCGCGATGTTCCCAGAGGAAAAGCCCTTGCCAAGTCCCAAGCAGTAATTTCCCGTTGACGACGGGAATGCTTTCGGAACTCCGAGTCAAAGCCATTTTGATATGGCTCGGCATATCGTCAGGACCTTCGTAAGTATGCGTGAATCGAGGGTCATTCTCTGGCACGAGCCGTTTCATGAAACCCTCTAGGTCGTGTCTCGCCGATGGATCGGCATTTTCCATCAGCACTAGGCTGCAGCTAGTGTGACGGCAGAAAATAGTGAGCGTTCCGTTTTGAAGGCCCGACGAGGAAAGCGCATTGTGGGCCTTGTCGGTAATCTCGTAGGTGCCCTGACCATGTGTATCGATTTTGAATTCCGAGTGGGTTACAGCCATGCGAATCGCTATTGTGAGTTTTGGCTATCCGATTGGGCGTGATCTTCCTCAGGTTCCAACAGAATAGCGAACTCGAGTTCCTTCTCGTCTCGTTTGACTTTGAATAGCAAGAAGTCGCCAGGATTCTTGAAGAACACCTGATCCCTTGCCTGGTTGAGGCTTTCGATAGAGACGCTGTCCAAGGAAACGATCTCATCCTTGGGCTTCAGGCCGCCACGGTCGGCGGGACTTCCGGGGACGATGGACTTGATAAGCACGCGCTTGGATAGATTGTACTGATCCGCTTTTTCTTCGAAGGCGATGGGCAGTACCCCATAGCGCACTTTGCGGTGCGTCTCTAATTGCTCGGCGATGCGGGCGAGAGCTCGCGTGGGAATGATGTAGGAGGAATCGACCTCCGGTAGCGTAGCCATGACGATGCCGATCAATTCCTTATTCGCGTCGAATGCGGGCGAGCCGCCTTCCGCCGGTCCGATTGGGATGCTCAATCGGGTGTATGCGAAAGGAAATTCGACCTCGGCGAAATGGCTTTCGAAACCGGAAATTAGGCCGAACTTAGGCGTGGGATTGAAATCCAGAGGGCTGGTGATGGCGAAGGCGAATGCGCCGATCTCTTGACCCTCCTTTTGGGAATCCAACGCTATATAGTCGAAGTTTTCCGGCAAGTTGATCACTTGCAGCAAAGCGATATTGGTTCGAGCATCCGCTCCTACGATATCCGCCAAATAGGATATCCCATTTTGCTCGATCCATACTCGAGTCGACTCTTCAGGGGGAACGTAGCTTGTGAGTACTTGGCCATTTTCGCTGATGAAGAATCCGGAAAAAACGCGAAGCACGACCTTAGGCTCGCCGCCATCTTCCCGTTTTTCGGTGGCCACCTTCACCCGAACCACAGCGCGCGAGTGTTCCTGGTAGACTTCTTGGATCGCGCTTTGAAGTTCTCCGAGAGCGGAAGCAGCGAATCCGCAGGGAATGGCTGCTAATGTAACGATAGCGGTTAGCGAACGCCCGTAGAGTCGGGCGCAGTTAAGCGTCGAGCGGAGCATTGGCTAGTATCGATTTCCGGTACGAATGACTTTTGCTCCGAGACTGGCGCTTCCTGCCGTCTCGCCTGCAGTGAATTGCTTCGGCGCAGCGATCACCTGATAGCTTTTGGGAGACGATTGGGGATGAAGCGTATGCACTTCGTACGAACGTGGAGCATTGAAGGCCTCGACGATCGTGGCGTCCATGCTTTCAATCCGAGGCGCCAAGGCTCCCTCGTTCACAACGAACAAAGGCGCTTCTTTCTCAAGCGTTGGGCTCGGAACTTCCTGATTCGCGGCGAAAGCCGGCTGTTGGGGGATGGCTCCCTTTTCGGCGAAAAACTCGCTTCGCGAGATGGCGAAGATGCCGAGAGCGAAGATGCTGACCGCGGCGGTGGCGGCTGCGGATTTACGAGCTATCAAGAGGGAAAGCTTGCCGAGACGCTCGTACCAAGACTGCGTTCGCACGAGGGCTCCAAGCTGTTTGCTGCGAAGCTCTTCGTCGAATTTGTCCCAAAAAGCGTCGTCGGGCCGTTCCTGACGCTTCAAACGCAAAAGCTGGCTCAATCGCTCGTCGGCTTCGGTATGGGGCTTCTTGGAAGGCATAGGTACGGTGTGGGCGTGGCGGGTTTAGCGAAGATAGTCTTTGAGTTCTCCTTGCAGAAACTGCTTGGCGTAGTGGAGGCGCGAGCGAACCGTTCCGATGGAAGTGCCTACGATGTCGGCGATTTCCTTGTGGCTGAGCCCGTCGATTTCGAAAAGAGTAATTACGGTGCGATGCTTGACCGATAGCTTTTGGAATGCGTCGTTCAGCTTTTCCTGAAGCTCGTTCATCAGGGCTGCCTTGTCGGAGTCCGACTCGGTGGTCATGTTTTCGATGAAGCCAGCCGAATGATCTTCCTCGGCCATTTTCTCGAAACTCAGGTAGCGACGCAGCTTGTTCTTCCTCAAGTGAGTCAAAGTCGTATTCAAAGCGATTCGGTAAAGCCAGGTGAAGAAGCTCGACTTGCCCTTGAAGCGATTGATCGACTGGAAAGCCTTGATGAACGTGTCTTGAGCCAAGTCGGAGGCATCCTCTCGATTCGAGGTCAAATTGTAGATGACAGCATAGACGCGTTCCCGGTATTTGAGGATGAGGGCGTCGAATGCGTCGACATCGCCAGCCTGGATCTTGCGTACGATAGCAAGGTCCTCGTCCGCCTCGAGTCGCCGTTCTGGCGACGATACGAGCGATTTGGTTATGGCTTTGGTGATGCCCATTGTGTCTATGTTAGGTGGAACCCTAGACTAAAAGGGCGAAAAAGTCTAGATTCCATCGATAGAAAATGAGGTTTTAGGAGGGGGTCTTGAATTGGCTTAAGAAGGCGATTCCACAGACCCAAGCGCCTCGACTTGGTTCCAAAGCAATTCGCTGATCGTGTGCAGCAATTTCGCGTCTTCCCGAGGCAGGAAGGGCTCGACGGCGTTTCGGGCGGCTCGAATCTCGCGAAAGACGGCTTCTCGGACTTCGTCGAAAATGCCTAGCTCAGTCAGCTTGCCCAGCCAGTGGGCGATGTCGGCAGGCTTATCGCCAGCCAATGCGCTTCGCAGTTCTTGAGCCTCCTGTTCGGGGAGGCGATCGCGCATAAGAATCAGCGGCAAGGTTGCTTTGCCTGTTTCGATGTCCGTACCCAAAGTCTTGCCGATCTTGTCTTCGGATCCGATCAAATCGGTGAGATCGTCGTAAATCTGATAGGCGATGCCGAGGTGACGACCGAAGGAGCCAGCGGCTTTGACGTATCCCTCGTCTCGACCCGCCAATCGAGCCCCTAGGAAACACGCGACGCTGAACAGCTCCGCCGTCTTCAAGTCGATGACGCGGTAGTAGGTTTCGAGATCGATGTCCGGATCCCCTCGCTGCATGGTTTGCAGAATCTCGCCTGTGCAGACATTGCGCATGGCGATGGCGACCTTTTCGCTCACTTCGGAAGTTGGGAATCGAGTGGCCAGGTAGACGGCATGGGAAAATAGGGCATCGCCCAATAGGACAGCGGTTGCGTTGCCGTGCGTTTTCGCGACGGTCGGGCGATTGCGACGGATGTCGGCCCCGTCCATTATGTCGTCGTGCACCAGAGTCGCGAGGTGTATGATCTCGATGACCGAAGCCAGCTTCACCAGCTTCTCGTCCACAATCGTCTCTCCTTGCCAGCCGCTGAAGAATATCAGAGAGGGGCGAATTCGCTTTCCGCCGGTATCGATACAGTATTCCACGTATTCGCGGATTTCGGATTCGAAACTTTCGATTTGATCGAGCAGGAAGGCGTCAAGGCTCTGCAAATGGGGCTGCAGCATCTGAAACAGTTCTGGAAGCTGCTTGGATTCGCCGGGAGCGCTTGTTTGGGAGGCTTGGCTCATGAAGGGTTCGCTGGACCGTTTGATTTCGTAGGTTGAGGACGCTCGTTTGCATGGGAACTTGACGGCTTTTCCGAATATCCCAACTAAAAAAGCGAGCCGAGGGAGCTCGTCTGTTTCCCTAGACCAGTCGCGCTTTGGTCAAATCCTGACCGTCGATAACGCCTATGGGGAGGCTGGAAGCGTCCACGACAATCAGATCGTCGATTTTTCGCGATTCGAATATGCGCAATGCCTCGACGGCGAGCGAGCCGCTCGATATCGTTATTGGATTCCGTGTCATGAATGTGGATACGGTCTTCGAGAGGAAATCGGGATCGCTCAACACGAGACGCCGAATGTCGCCGTCAGTGAAAACGCCGGTAAGTTTGCCGTCCGAGTCGGTGAGGGCGATGCAGCCGCTGTTGGGGTTGGTCATGCGTTGAAGGCAATCTTGGCAGGAAGCGGTGTCGGGCATTTGCGCGAACTGCCCGCTTGGCCGCATGATTTCGTCGACGCGCACGGCTAGCGATTTGCCTAGACTGCCACCGGGATGAAAACGGGCGAAGTCTTCTTTGCTGAACGCTCTCGCTTCGAGAATGACCATCGCCACGGCGTCGCCGATTGCCATGCACGCGGTGGAGCTGGCGGTCGGCGCGAGATCGAGCGGGCAGGCTTCTTGCTCGGCGGAATAGAGGAGCCGTCCAGAACAAAGTCGGGCCAGGGAAGCGTCAGCCTGGGAGGTGACGGCGATGGTCTTCAGATTGAAACGCGAAACGAGCGTGACGAGGCGAAGCAGTTCCTCGGTTTCGCCGCTATTGCTGAACGCTAGCAAGGCATCGCCGTCGCTGCAGAGTCCCATATCGCCATGCAGGGCATTGACGGGGTCGAGAAATGACGAGGGCGCTCCAATGCTGTTGAAGGTCCCGACCAGCTTTTGGGCAATGTGGGCGCTTTTGCCAATGCCCGAGAAGATCAGCTTGTTGCCCTGGTCGATCGTCTCGATCAGCGTTTGGGCGACGGACGCGAAGTCTCCGTCGAGCGTTTTGCTGGTTTGCTGGAGCGCTGCGGCTTCGATGTCGATGCAGCGTCTGCCTTTGGCGATTATAGAGTCGGTATCCATTTAAAACCGTGTGAGATATCGCGCCGTGGGGCGATTTGCCGATTTCAGACTTGGAAAGTCAGTCAGAGGTGGTCTCATAGTGTACTCGAAAATGATCATGACGAGACGTCTCCAGGCATCAAAACTTATTTTCGGACTCCTCGCATCGATCGCATGGCTCGGATGCTCCGAGCGCGCTTCCTATGATGTTCTGGACGAAACGGAAGATCCGGTCTATCGCCGCGCCAAAGATCTGCTGGCTCGCAACTTGAATACGGAAGCCCTTTCGAATTTCGACAAGCTGATCATGATGCGCAATGGGCGGGCTCCGGAATCCCATCTGGAGGCGGGGTTGATTTTCCTGGATCATATGGACGATCCCGTGTCGGCCTATTACCACTTCAATCGTTACAAGCGAATCAAGAGCGGGGAGCCTAAGTCCTCTCAGAACGATGCCAGTCTCGCTCGCGTCGAGGATTTGATCAAGACCGCCAAAAAGGAACTTTTGTCGACCTTGGATGCCCGCGAGTATCGTGACAAGCTCTTGGATACGATCGAGAATCTCCACGCCGAGAACGAATCCTTGCGCAATCGTCTGGCCGAAGCGCGGTCAGGGCAGCGCGACATTGCCCAGCCTTCTGGACCTCGAGGATCGGTTAATCTCGACCCTAACGATCGCTCGGAGCCTCAGCGTCCGACTGTGACTGTCCAAGAGCCGCGCGAACGCCGCGTTTATGTGGTGAAGGCTCGGGACAGCCTATATAAGATCAGTCGCGAAGTCTATGGAGATGGCAGTCGCTGGAAGGAGATACTGCAAGCGAATCGCGCGGTGCTCCCGAGCGAGAATCACTTGCAGCCCGGAATGTCTTTAGTGATTCCTTGAGAATCAGTCGCCTTTGTATCCAGGATTGGGTACAGGAAGCTTCGCATTGGTCTTCTTCTGAATCGCCTTCAGCTTGGCTAGCAACTCCTTGAGCTTCTTGGGATTCTTCTGGGCGAGATTGTTTCGCTCTCCGATGTCGTTCTTGAGATTGTAAAGCTCGGCTTCCCCGTAGTGATAGAAGTCGATGGCCTTCCAGTCGCCCACTCGAATCGCCGCCCCCGGCTTCCAAGTGGACCCGTGATAATGGGGAAAATGCCAATACAGGGTATCGCGATCGATCGATTTCGATTCCAAGGCCCGAGTCAGACTGATTCCATCCACGTGGCGATTGCGCTCGAGCGGAAACCCAGCGAGCTCGAGCATGGTTGGGAAATAGTCCATGCTGATTGCGGGCGTGTCGCTGACGAGCCCGGCTCGGCTGACCCCCGGAGCTCGAATGATCAGAGGAACGCGAATGCCGCCCTCGTAGCACCAACCTTTGCCCGCTCGAAGCGGAAGCAGAGAGGTGGGGCCGGCATTCGCTTTCGTCGTGAGGCCCCCATTGTCAGAGGTGAAGATGACGACGGTATTGTCGTCGAGACCACGGGCTTCAAGCGCTTCAAGCAAGCGGCCTACATTGTCGTCGAGAGATTTTGCCATGGCGGCGTATTTCGGATCGTCCTGTCGGGCGCGCGTCTTGCCCTCGCGTTCGACGATCGGGGTGTTGTCGCCCGAAAGGCCTTTGGCTTTTTCGGAGAAGTAGGCATCGTACTCGTCGCAGCCTTGGATGGGCGTGTGCACGGTGTAGAACGCGTAGTAGATGAGAAAGGGCGAGTCTGCGCTGCGATCATCTAGAAAATCGATGCACTCGTCGGTGAGACGATCGGTCAGATATCGGTCGTCTGGCTTGTCGTCGAGACGAGGGTTCTTAAAGGGCGCGTAGTAACCGCCAGGAGGGCTGCCTCTGTGATGGCCCCCTTTGTTAATGTCGAATCCTTGATCTTCTGGAAAGTGTCCTTCGTCTCCCAAGTGCCATTTGCCGGCGAAAAATGTCTGATAGCCTTTCTCTTTGAAGGATTCCGCGAGGGTTGTTTCGCTGTGGGCAAGATTGTCGCGATCCTCTGGAACGATAAGCTTTTGATTGGGCGGATTGGCGCCTGGAATCCAGTCAGTTATGTCGACTCTGCTAGGGTATTTACCGGTCATGATGGCGGCGCGAGTCGGCGAGCAAACGGGCGAAGCGGCGTAGGCATTCGTAAAGCGGACGCCGGATGCGGCGAGCGCGTCGATATTGGGCGTTTCGTAGAATGAGCTCCCGTAGCAGCTGAGATCGTTCCAGCCTAGATCGTCGACCAGGAAGAATACGAAGTTCGGTCTCTCCGCTATTAAATGGGCCTTAAAGGAAGCGATTAAAGCGATAGCGAAGGGGAAGAAGCTTAGTCGTGGACGTATCATGATGGAGTCGTCTGGTTGGAGGTTTATTGGCAATGGACGAATGAGCGGTCTCGAAAGTCAAAGTAAACGAGACTCCACGAGAATCCCGAATAGTTTCATTTCTCTGGACAAGCATCCTTTTATTGGATGGGGCTCAGGTATGGATTGCCCGAGAATATTTCGTATTAGTTCCTTCTCTATTTTGGTTGCAATGGCTTGCTCCTGGGCGAGCGTTGCGGCGGCCAAGCCGAATATCATCTACATTTTGGCGGATGATCTTGGCTACGGGGATTTGAGCGTTTTGGGACAGACGCGCTTCGATACGCCGAATATCGATCGGGTCGCGAAGGAGGGCATTCGATTTTCTCAGCACTACTCTGGGTCGACCGTTTGCGCGCCGTCTCGATCATGCTTGATGACAGGCTTGCACACGGGACATACGCCAATTCGCGGCAACATGGAAATCAAGCCGGAAGGTCAGCAACCTATGCCCCGGGAATCGGTAACCGTGGCCGAGCTGCTTAAGGAAGAGGGCTACGTAACGGGCGCGTTCGGGAAATGGGGGCTAGGCTTCCCGGGTTCGGAAGGCGATCCTTTGAATCAAGGTTTCGACGTCTTCTTTGGCTACAACTGCCAGCGCATCGCTCACAATTACTACCCGTACCATTTGTGGGACAATGATTCGCGCTTGGAGCTGAAAGGCAACGAGGGTCGCAAGGAGGGCGTATATGCTCCGGAGTTGATCCAAGAAAAGACCCTTGAGTTCCTCGAAGCCAATAGGGACGAGCCTTTCTTCTGCTTCGTTCCACACGTGATTCCACATGCGGAACTTTTTGCCCCTGAAAGTTATATGGAACGTTTTCGGGGAAAATTCCTTCCGGAAAAGGCTTTTGAAGGCGTGGATGACGGCCCCAATTTCCGTCTGGGGCCATACGGTTCGCAGCCAGAGAGTCACGCTGCCTTCGTTGCGATGGTTACCATGCTCGACGACCATGTCGGGCAGATTTTGGACAAGCTCGAAGAGTTGGGCATAGACGATAACACGATCGTCTTGTTCACCTCGGACAACGGCCCTCATTTGGAAGGCGGCGCCGATCCAGAATATTTCAATAGCAATGGACCCTTGCGGGGCTACAAGCGCGATTTGTACGAGGGCGGGATTCGAGTTCCGCTTCTCGCTCGATGGCCAGGGCGGATTGCAGCGGGTTCCAGCACGGATCATATATCGGCTTTCTGGGATTTCCTGCCAACCGTTTGCGATTTGGCGGGAATTGCCCCGCCGCGTGGATTGGATGGAGTCTCTTTCGCTCCGAGCCTGTTGAGCCAAGGGACGCAGCAAGAGCACGCTTTCCTGTTTTGGGCATTTTACGAGCGTGGGGGTCGCGTTGCCGTCCGCAAGGGCGATTGGAAACTCGTTAAATATGACGTGGACAAAGATCCCAATGCCCAATGGGAGCTGTATGATCTTTCCAAGGACATAGGCGAAACGACAGATGTGGCCCGCTTCTTTCCAGAAGTGGTTAGCGAATTGTCGGAGCTAGCGGAAAGCTCCATTACGCCTTCTCCTTTGGAAAAGTTCAGGTTCAAGCGGGCGATAAACTGAGGGGCGACCGAAACGCCCGGCTTGGCGAGTCGACGTCGATGCGACCAGACCTTGGCAGGATTTACGTCGCCAAGGTTCGCGCTGGTCTGGCTTGGCCATCGAATGGATCCCGCTTGTATTCGCGAGGTCTCTAGCTAGTGTCCTTCAAAAATCGTCGCCTATGAAGCCATTGCCAGTCGTTATCTCGCTTTCTATCGGAATCGCTCTCTTGAGCGGTTGTCAGTCGGTCTACTACGAAGCGATGGAGAAGATGGGATCCCACAAGCGGGACATCCTCGTGGATCGAGTGGAAGAGGCGAAGGATGCCCAGGAGGAGGCGAAGGTTCAGTTCGCGAGTGCCTTCGACGAATTCCTGGCCGTTTCTCAAGTCGATCTCGGCGATTTGCAAAGCGCCTACGAACGGATTGAAGATTCCTTCAAGCGTAGCGAACGCGATGCCAACGCCGTATGGGATCGCATCGAAGCGATCAAGCGCGTCGGCAAGGCCCTTTTCAAGGAATGGGAGAAGGAGTTGGAGCAATACAGCAGTCTCGATTTGCGTCGCTCGAGCGAGGAGCAGATGAGGCGAACCCACTCGCTATATATAAAGTTGGTTGCGGCAATGGAAAGCGCTGCGAGCCGAATGACGCCTGTCTTGGATGCGTTCCGCGACCAGACTCTCTATCTCAAACACAATCTGAACGCTCAAGCGGTAGCGGCCCTCTACCAAACCTCGCTGCGCCTTCGCGATGAAGTGGATCTGTTGATACGTCAAATGAGCGCCTCCATAGAAGAAGCCAACGCCTTTATCGCCCAAATGCGATCGGGCAGCTGATTGATGGCTACAGCTCTTTGACTCGGATATTGCGAAAGTAGATGGGGGCTCCGGCGTGTTTGCCCTGGAAGCCAATGTGGCCCTGCGTGGGCAGCTCCGTGAGCGGCTTGTTGAGCCATGAAGGAATATCCGAGCCATCGGGATTCTTGGTGGCCGAGGTCCATCGAGACATATCCAGGCGAGTTACTAAGGCTCCGTTGAGAATTACCTCGATGATTTTGTCCTGGGCGACGATCGTATAGCGATTCCATTCGCCGGGGTTTTTAACCCTTCGCTCGCTTGCGGCCAATCGGCCGAAAGCGGCGCCGCATTGCCAGGTTGGCGGGGCTTCCGACCATTGCTTCGAGTAGTCGTCGGCTATCTGAATCTCAACTGAGTTCGGTATCCAGTTTTCTATGTCGCTGCAATAAACGACCACGCCGCTATTGGTTCCTTCCGCGGTCTTGAATTCAAGGTCGAGGATGAAGTTGTCGTATGCTTGAGGGCTCCAAATGTTGAAGTCCTCGCTGGCTGTGATGACGCCTTCGCTTATGCTCCAAACGCCTTTAGGATCCTGCGCGTCGGAAAGGTCCGCCTTGAACAAATCGGTCCAACCTTCTGCCGATGTATCGGGATGGGGGTCGTTAGGCGAAGAGCAGCCGGCCAGGAAGACCAAGCACGAAAGTATGGCGATAGGGCGTGTCATACCTAGGATGAAACGATTTCGAACCCGTCTTTCAAGGTTCGAAAGAGGATTCGCGACTGCTACCTCAAGAGACCCTCGAACTTGTCCTTGTTCCCAAGCATGACAAGGGCGAGGAGAACGACGACTACCAGAGCGGGAACGAGTCCTGCTGGATCGAGAACGAGGTGGAACAGAGTAAAGTTGAAGGCTACGGCTGCGAGAATCACGGAAACGAGGCCAACCAAGCGGTTGGTAGCGAGGAGTACTGCCGATGCGATGTAGATGATGCCCAGTATCGGGAAAATGTGTACGCCAGAAAGGCCGACCATGTAATTCAATTGAGGCGATCCAGGCCCGTACTCAGGCATGGGCATAAAGCCGATAAATTTGTTGAGACCGAATACTAGCAGAGCGAGCGCGAGCAAATAACGAGCGTAGAGAGATGTCTTTTCCATAGCGAATTGATTTCGAGGGGTTATCGAGAAGTTCGCTATAGAAACGGCTGAACGGAGCCGTTGATTGTAATGGGAGGTGGATCGTCTCGATCGGCTAAGCGAATTCCGGGTCGTCTAGATGGTTCGGCTTGCGTTGGACCGCCTTCCAGATGAGGCCTCTTCGCGGAGCGAATATCCAAGCTGCGCCGAACAGGATGCCAGCGATCACAGTCATTCCTCCCGCGATTGAGGCGTCGAGCCAAGTGGCAAGATGGAATCCTAAAATGGCGTAGAGCAAAGAGAATACGACGGACATCCACAAAGCGGACGAAAGGCGATCCGTAAGCATAAGGGCTGTAGCCCCTGGGAAAATGATCATGGCTATAACCAGTACCACGCCCACGGATTCGAAAGAGCTGACGATGACTATAGAAAGGAAGAGAGTAAGCCCATAGTGATAGCGAGTGGGATTGATCCCCAACGAAGCCGCGAGACCCGAATCGAAGGAAGTGACTAGCAATTCCTTGAAGAACGCCAGTATCAGACCGATGGCTACAAGCGTTATGATTGCCATACGGATGACGGGTTCAGGACCGATGTCGTAACCGGCGAAGCTCGCGATTTCCTGAAGCGGGATGAATCCCAATTCTCCGTAGAGGACGCACTCGGCATCGAGATCCACTTTGTCGGCGAAAAGCGAAATAAGTATGACGCCGAATGCGAAGAGACTGGAGAATACGATTCCGATAGCTGCGTCTGGTTTGACTCGGGAAGAGAAGCGAATTGCTTCTATCAGCGCGACGGTGAGGATGCCCGCAGCCATTGCTCCGAGCATCATTGGCAGAGTCGCTCGAGATTGGGTGAGAAGGAACGCCAGCGCTATCCCGGGCAGCAAACTGTGGCTGATCGCATCGCCCACGAGCGCCATGCGTCGAAGAATGACGAAGCAGCCGACGAGTCCGCAGGCGCAGGAAACCAGAAATCCCATGAGGACGATCCACAGGGAATTCGAACCGAATTCCATCCAAGGTTGGATGAATACGGTTTGCCAGTCGAATTCAGGTAGGAAGCGGTCGCGCATCGGTTGCGAATTATGGGAGAGCGTCGAGGTTTAGGAGTGGGCGTTTATGGAGCTGCGATTCGGAATGAGTTTTCCGTGGGGATCGTGGAGAGGATTTTCGAGGCGTTCCTCGATCCGTCGTACAATATCTTCTCCTAAATGGTGCTCGATGTCTTCGGCATCGTCGTGAACGTGATCGGACTGGTATTGAGCGGCGTTGGTCAGGTAGAGCTCCCAAAGGCGATGGTTACGTACGATTTCGCATGCCCTGAGCCAGCCGGGTTCGGTCAATTGGAACCGGGCCTGGGAGCTGAGTTCTCGTTCCGATAGACGATCCGCCTTCTCTGCCATGCCTGCTTTTACGAGTTTGCCAATTTCCGATTCGGTCTCCCGGAGACTTGCGTTTCGTTCACTGGCCAGCTTGCCAATCTCGAATGCCCGATCTTCGAATTCATTTCGTTCTCGCAAATGGAAAACGGCTTTAAGCGTATTCTCTAGGGCGATACGTTGGCGTTGTTTGCGCCGCCGCCAAATTTTCGGAAGCAGGCCATGCCTAGGGCCCAAGCAAAGAGCGAGCAAGAAAATCGCAGTCGCTCCCAGGACGATAAAGGGCCCTGTAGGCAAGTTGTTGGAAAGGTAGGAAATGAATGCACCTAAGGCGCCTGAGATCATTCCGAACAGGGCGGCTAGGGCGAGCATCCAGTGCATGCGATCCGTTAGCAGGAAGGCCGCCGCGGCGGGAGTAATGAGCAGCGCGGATACCAGAACCACGCCAACTGCTTGAAGGGAAACGACCACCGCGAAGGTCAACATCGCCATTAGGGAATAGTGGAGAAATTGGACTGGCATGCCCAGCGCTTGGGCGAAGCCGGAATCGAAACTAATGGCGAGGAACTCCTTGTAGAATAGCAATATGGCGATCACTGTAATTATGGAGATGATACCCAAGAGCTGAATATCTCCATCCGAGAGGGCTGCCGCTTGCCCGAAAAAGAACTTGTCCAGTCCAGACTTGTTGCCCATGGCCATGTTCTGGATCATTGTGGTCATCGTTATGCCTAGACCGTAGAATCCGGCGAGTACCATGGCCATGGCGCTGTCTTCCTTGAGGTGGGTGCTGCTGCGTATCCAACCAACGAGCGCAACGCCGAGCACTCCCGCTCCAGTAGCGCCAATGAAGATCGCCAATGGATCCTTGGAAGCGTTCCACAGAAAGCCCAGAGCGACGCCCGGCAAAACGGCGTGAGATAGCGTGTCGCCCATTAGAGCGAGCTTTCGTACGACAAGGAAGCTTCCCAGTACGCCGCAACAGAAACCGATCAGAAGCGCTCCTGTCAATGCGCTGCGAACGATCGGCTCCTTTAGGGTGAAGAAATCCCAGGCTTGTTCCAAGATCGATGTCTCCGTCAGTTCGCCGATCTTCGCCGCATAAGCGAAAGTTGGAAGGACGAGCAGCGCGAAAAGCCAAAGAAGAGCGAATCGCGTCCGGGATAGCGTCGGTAAGGCTGACGATCGGACGTTCATGCTCCCAGATTGTCCTTGGTGTCGCCTTCGAATTTCTTGCGGGCTCGGCTCAAAGCGACCTCGGAGAGAATGCTGAGTCGGCCGCCATATGCGGTTTGCAGATTCTCGAAGGTGAATACGTCTTCGGTTTTCCCGTATGCGACCACTCGCATATTCAAAAGAAGGATACGGTCGAAGTAATCGGGAGCCGTGGTTAGGTCGTGATGAACCACCATGAGGGTCTTGCCTTGGGACTGCAGTTCCCGGAGTATTTCGATGATCGCCGATTCGGTGGTGGCATCGACGCCGACGAAAGGTTCGTCCATCAAGTAGAGATCGCTTTCCTGGGCTAGAGCCCGAGCGAGAAAGACGCGCTGTTGCTGGCCGCCGGAGAGATTGGAAATCTGTCTCTTGGCATAGGGAGTCATCTTCACTTTTTCGAGACAGGCCATGGCGATTTCCCTGTCTGCTTTGCTGGGGCGTTTGAATGGACCGAGTCGACCATATCGACCCATGAGAACCACATCGAGCGCGCTGACCGGAAAGTCCCAATCCACGGACTCCCGTTGCGGGACGTATCCGACTCGAGTGACGGCTTGCTTGAAGGGCTTGCCGAAGACTTTGATCCATCCGCTAGCCGCTGGGAGCAGCCCCATCACTGACTTGATAAGAGTTGATTTGCCGGCCCCATTGGGACCGACGATGCCGACGATAGAGCCTCTGGGGACTTCGAGGTCTATCCCATACAGTACGGGCCTTTTGGTGTAGGCGACGGTAAGATCGTGGATCTCAAGGGGAGGGATCCCGACGGTCTCGGTCTTTGGTTCGGCGGATGGCATGGACGGGGTCCTATTTTAACGCTTCCACGATCGTCGTCATATTGTGTCGAAACATGCCTTCATAGGTTCCGACGTCGTAGATCTTCCCGTCAGGCCCCGTTTCTTTGCGCCCCGGCTCCCCGAGGGCGTCGGAGAAAAGCTCTCCGCCGATAACGGCTCCCGAGTCGTCGCTGATGCGTTCGATGGTCGATGGCGAGACGCTGGACTCGACGAAAATGGCTTTAATTTCCTTTTCCTTGATGAACTGGCTGACCTTGATGATGTCGGCCAGTCCCGCTTCGCTGACAGTGGATATTCCTTGTACGCCAACTACTTGAAAGTCGAATGCCTTTCCGAAGTAGTTATAGGCGTCGTGGCTGGTTACGAGTATACGGCTCTTCACGGGTATTTGGGCAGAATAGCTGATACCCCATTGCTTTAGCTCGTTGAGGAGGGTCTTTGTTTGTCGACCTCTGCGAGCATAGGACTCGGCATTGCTTGGGTCGACTTCGCTCAATGCGTTAACGACCGTATTGACGCAGTGGATCCAGAGCTCGGGGTCGAACCAGACGTGTGGATCGTAGTGCCCGGCAAATTCGGCGGGTTCTAGCAAGTTCTCTTCGGGCAGGTCTTCCGTGATCGCGTAAACGGGCGTGCCTTGTCGACCAAGGCGTACGAGGACTTCGGTCATGCGGCCTTCCAGGTGCAACCCGTTGTAGAAGATGACATCGGCGGTTTGCAGTCGATTCACATCGCCTGCGGTCGCTTTGTAGAGATGGGGGTCGACGCCCGGCCCCATGAGGCCGACAACCGTTCCGTTTTCGCCCAAAATTGAGGCTGCCAGATCGGCGACAAACGTCGTTGTGGCTACGACGGCGAGCGAATCCTTTTTGGAGTCGGTAACAGTTGGAGCGCAACCGAGGGTTCCTAGGGCCAAGGCGAGGCAAATTAGCGAGGCAAGCGATGTGAGCGCGCGTTTCATTTGGATACGATCAGTAGAATATAGGATTCGGAAAAATTGCTATTGCGACACGACGTCTTTGTCGAGTCCGCGGGATTGATTGAGAGCCTTTCGAATGCTGATGGCATAGTCTGCCGCGTCGAGTCGAGCGTAGCCATGCCGCCAGAGTTCCTTACCCGAAATGGGGTCGTAAAGAATGACGCTTGGGATCGATTCGACTTTCCAGGCGTCTTTTAGCTTGGCATTCGATCTCCGTTGCTTCGGAGGCAGCTTCATTCTTTGGGGAAAGTCGATGCGCAAAGGAATAGCGACTTCACTGATTGCAGTGGAAAGGGCTTCTTCGCTCAGGACTTCTCGTTCGAGTTTCCGGCACCAAAGGCACCAGTCCGATCCCGTGAAAAAGAGCAATAGCGCTTTGGCGCTCTCGACTGCTAGCGCTTCTGCCGTATGGTAGTCTTCGATCCACGGATCTTCCGCGTATCCCATATTCGAGAATGGAAACCCCAGGGTGAGTATGGCGAAACAGATCTGTCGCTTCAGCGTTACCATGCGAATGCGACCTTGACCAAATAGCTGCGAGGGAAGCGAGGACCATAGAAGTAGGTGGTATCGCGATTGGGTCCGCTTGTGAGATCCTTCTGGCGGGCGTCGAATACGTTCTTCGCCCCGGCGATGATGTCGAAATGAATTTCTCGGCCCGCGAGAGTCAGATCCATATGTTTCGTCAGAGTTAGATCGACTACCCAAAATTCGTCCGTATTCGAATTGAGGATGCCTTCGGCTTCCTTGGGAGCAATCATCGAACCCGTGTATATCGCTCCCAGAAAGAAGTCGAATAGAGTTTCGTTTTCGTACCGAAGCTGGGCGACGCCAGTCCAGCGCGGCGTTTCGAGATAGCTCCGTTCGAAAATTCCGGGTAGAACCTCTTGCGCCTCGTCGAAGCGAGCATTCACGAATGTAGCTCCCAGGTCGGCGTTCCATCTATCGGTCAATTGGTAGGCAATATTCGTCTCGAAACCGGATACGCTCGAGCCGCTGGAATTCGTTCTCTCCTTATACGCGTTTCCGGAGGTATCGATGGAGACAATGTCGGAAACGTGAAAGGTATCGCGAATTGCGGTGTGGAATATTTCTCCTTCCGCCTGAAGTCGGTTCTCGAGAGAAGCGGGCGTCCAGACGAACCCTCCGGAGTAGGAAACGCAAGACTCTTCTTCGAGGCTGGCGCTGTTGCGAGTTCGAGTGGGATCGTCGAGAATCTCTATGTGAAAATCTTCATCGAAGATCTCAGGAGCCCGGAACCCTGTGGCGATAGATGCGCGCCAGGTCCAGTCTTCGCTGCTTGCGTAGCGTATCGCGGCGCGGGGCGATACGATCCAGTCTTCCAGTTTCGAATGCCTGTCGGCTCGCAGGCCGCTGACAACGGTAAGAGAGCTCGAGGGCATCCACTCGTCTTGGAGGAATAGACCGATATTGGTAAAGTCGTCGTTTGCAATTGGGTCTTCGCCCCGAAAAGCGGCCAGCGCGCCATTGCTCTTCAATGAATTCCCGAAATTATCGCGTTTCTCGTCGAAGAGCTCGTCGATTTGGTATTGGACGCCAATTGAAAGGTAGCGCTCGCCGATCGGTTGGGTGTAGAGACTGTCGAAGTAATAGCGCATCGTATCCGAGTATCCATACAGAAGGCGCGAATCGCTGAGGGCTTCGGCGAGCAGGTCCGGATCGTAGTCGGCATGGCCGGGCAGCGCGACGTCTCCAATGCCCCCATAATAGCTTTGGCGATCGACATAGGAGAAAGAGGTTCCGATTTTGTAGACCCCGCCGGTGTTGTTGGCTTGTTCCCAGGATAGGCCGCCGCGATGCCAGTTGTGTTCGAGCTGTTCGGCGATTTGGGCTTCATGGGGGGCAAGGTCGAAACGATCGCCGCCACGGCGCTTCTCCCAGCTGTAAGAGTAGTTGTAGCTCAATTTCCCGTTCTCGGTAGGATAGATCCAAGCATTCGTCCCGATGGTGTAGAAGCGTTTTTCGGTGATTTCCGAGAAGCCGTCGTCGTTTAAATCCACTGATTGGTTGTCATTGTATTGACCGTACAAGGACATCGCTAGATTGCTTTCCGGGTTGGACCAATTGTAGAGTCCGGCGCTGCTCAAGAAGGCGCTGCCGCTTACGCTTTCGACGGAAACGTCATACTTGCCGCTCGATTTGACAGGTTCTTTGGGTAGAATGTTGATCACGCCGGCGACGGCTCCAGGGCCGTAGAGCGACGATGCGCCTCCCTTGACCACTTCGATGCGGTCGACGAACGCGGTGGGGATTTGCTCGATGCCGTACACGGATGCCAAGCCAGAGAAGAGAGGCTGGCCGTCGAAGAGCAATTGATTGTACCCAGCGCCCAAGCCTAGCATTTTGATCTCCGCCGTGCCGCAATTCTGGCAATTGGCTTCGCTGCGCAGTCCGGGCAGGTATTCGATGGCGGCGCCCAGGTCTCGAGTTCCGGCCGAGTGAAAGACCTTGGAAGAAACGATTTCAGTTCGAATAGGCAATTCCTTGATCAGCCGCTCGGTCCGAGTCGCTGTAGAAGCGACTTGCAAAGAGTCTAGCTCGAATAAGGGAGACGTTTCGCTCTCGCCGGAGCCGAGTGCGCTATGGCCGTACAGGAGTATGGCTGTCGCAGTCCACATAAAGCGGCTGGCGGGCGATCGGCTTTGCATGAGCTTATCCATCGAAGCGGTTTCTATTCTCGAATCGTTTTCGTTCGCGCCGGCCGACGTGGTTCGGAATGCCATTGGCCAGTCGCTACGATAGGAGGATTTCGCCTATACTTCGACTTCTGTCAATTGAAAATTTTATGATACAAACAATTGACTTTGACTAATCAAAATAGAGTCTCGTGTCCTAAGGCTTGCGTGCGATGTATAGATAGCTAACCCAAGCAGGTCCGGCGGCTGGGAAATCCTGCGTGTCGAGCGTTTCCAGTCCGCACTCGCTGCGCAGAAATGGGAGCAGCGATTCTCGGCGGATAGCGTTCATTTCGAAGAAACTCTCCGCCTTCAAGAGGGGAAGTTTCTGGGCGATCGTTTTGATCCGGTAATGGAGCCGTTTTCGGATAAGTTGGAAGGGTTTCCGATTTTGTTCGAATTCGGGATCGAGATGGCTTGGGAGCTGAAAAATCAGGAGTCCTCCCGGCTGCAGCATTCGGGCGAACTCTTTCAGGTATTCTCGAGTGTAACGCGGGGCAATATGCTGAAAGACGATTGCGGAATAGACGAGATCAACCGACGCATTTTCAAACATGGGCAATCGGGTGTCCGCGTTGACGAGGAAACGGCTATTGGGTCCGCGTTCGATTCGAGATTGGGCGAAATCGACCATGCTTTGCGATATATCGATTCCGAAGCAGGTCGCGAAATGGCGCGATAAGGGAAAGGTGAGTCGACCCACGCCGCAGCCGAAATCGATGGCCGTTTTTCCTTTTAGAGTCAGTCCGAGTGTTGAGAGGCGATTCCGCAAATCTTCGATAACGCCTTCGCCGGTTTGATAGAATTCCGCTTCATCCCATTTGCCTCCCCGCTTTTTCTTGTCCGAGAGCACGGTCCAAAGCGGGTCGTCGGCCGCGAGCGCCTCGAAATTCGCTTCGAGCTGTTTCAGATTCATGCTTCTAGGGATCGCTGCCGAACGGCTTCGAAGAGCGTTACCAGGGTGGCCATGGCGACATTGAGAGAATCCGCCTGCCCGGCCATAGGGATGCGCGCCTGAGCGTCGCTAGCTTCTAGCCAGGTCTCGGAGATTCCGAACTGCTCGCTGCCCATGACGATCGCTATCGGACCGGTCAGCGAAGTCTCAGTGTGTAGCGTGTCGGCATGGGGAGTTGTCACTACGGAGTGGATTCCTTTTGTTTTCAACCAGGCTATCGCCTCCGAGGAAGAGGTCATCACGGTGGGCATGGAGAAAAGCACGCCGGTCGAGGAACGTACCACATTCGGGTTGAAAAGATCCGTCACGGAATCGCAACAGATCACAGCATCGACGCCTGCTGCATCCGCGGATCTCAGAATCGTGCCCAGGTTACCGGGTTTTTCAATGGACTCCACGATGAGCAGAAAAGGAGGGTCGCTGAGATTCAAGTCCTCCAGTCCGTAGTTCCATTGCTTGATAACGCCGAGAATCCCTTCGGGACGATCGCGGTAGGCGACTTTCTCGAAGGCTGCCTTGCTGACCTCGAAGAGTTCGGCGCCCTTTTCTTGGAGGGCTGCGAGCAAGGACTCCTCGTTTTCGCCGAGAAACCAATCTGGAGAGAAGTAGACTTCGTCAGCCACAACGCCTTTATCCAGAGCTCTGCTTACCGCCCGATATCCTTCTGCCACGAAGACGCCTTGGCGATCGCGCGACCTTCGATTTCGAAGCTTAACGAGATTCTTAACGCGAGCGTTTTGCAGACTGGTGATCTTCTCGGATTCGAGCATGGGCGATCCTTTCAATGATTCCCAAAGCGGGACTCATCAAGCGCTAAGCTGGTCTTCAGGCTGAAGAGTGAAGAGGCTTGGGCTCTATATGGGCCAAGGCTTCTTCCCTCGTCTGATCCGCGAACTTATTCTTACAATTGAATCTCAGTAAGCCTTATTAAGGGTTTACCCTTTAAGCGCCCGTAAAAAAGCGCATATAAAAGCTCTTATGCGAGCGAATGCGTTAAAGGCTGGGCTCTAGGTATCGTCTGTAAGGATATGGTAATGTCCCTCATTCTTATTGCGGGAGTGGCAATCTTTGCTGCTTTCCTCGTTCTCAACAGGAAAGTCGTTCCTGTTGAAAGAGAGGGGATCGTAAAGGAAGTCCTGAATAAAGACGCGTTTGTCGTCGAATTCGACGACGCTCGCCCCAGCATTGTCCGTTTTCAAGGATTGTCTATGGCTTCCGAAAGCGAGATGCTGGACGACAAGATCTTCGACTTCCTCCATAAGGAAGTGAGGGGAGGACGGGTTCTGGTGATGCCGCAGCGAATCTCAACGGGCGACGTTATCGTGGGCAAGATTTATACGATGACGGGCGAATACCTGAATGCCACGATGGTCCGCCAGGGGTTTGCCCGCTGGTCTCCTAGCGAGGCTGCCGAAGATAGAGATCTTGCCGAGGCTCAGAAAGAGGCGAAGGCCGAACAGATGGGAGTATGGAATCCGGCGGTCCGCCAATTGCTAGTCGGGCGTCTGAAGGATCAGGCAGAAGAGGATTCCGAGGGGCTCGCTGAAGACGAGATTCCCGCTAACGCATCGGAAAAGCCCGCTTCGACGGACCCGGTTTCGGTTTTCTCTTCCGACGACACGGATTTGAATCCGGAAGCGAACTAGGTCGAAACCCGCCCCATTCTGACCGAAGCGGCTGTAGAACGCAGAGCGATTCGATCGTGCGGCTGAGCGTCCGCGGGCTAAAGTTCGATTCGTTGGGAACCGTTCTGGGCGCTTTGATAGATCGCGTTTATGAGAGCGACCGCTTTGCGAGCTTCAGCGCCGTCGACAAGGGGAGCGCTGCCTTGCTGAATCGCATCGACCACATTCTGGAAATTGCGCTGATGGCCGCCAAAGTCGATGGCGCTCGGATCGTTGGCTCCGAGGCCTTTCACCCCGGAACCGATCATCAGTTCGGCGCGGATGCGCTCATCTTCTTCGGTCTCGTCTTGAAATTCCCAGATGCGGAATTTGTCGTCCGCTAGGAACGCGGATCCTTTATCGCCGCAGATTTGCACTTCCGCGGAATGACCGTCCTTGGACCAGCAAGCGGTCGAACCTTGAATGACGCCGCGGGCTCCGCTTTCGAATTCGAGGATCGCTACAGCTGTATCCTCAACTTCAATACGTTCGTGGGCGACGGTCGCGACCGACGCGCAAACCGATTTTACGGGCCCTGCCACGTAGAGCAATTGGTCAATCGCGTGAATGGATTGATTCATCAGCGCTCCGCCGCCATCGAGTTCCCAAGTGCCGCGCCATTGCCCGGAGTCGTAGTAAGCTTGGTCTCGATACCACTTGATGTAGGCGTCTGCCATGGCGACTTTGCCAAAACGACCTGCGTCGATCGCTTTCTTTAGCGCGGCTAGGCCCGGGTTGAAGCGTCGATTGAAGATGCCGGAGATGGTAACGCCTGACTTTTCGCCTTCGGCTATCATCTGGTCGACTCGTTTAGTGGTAATTTCAAGAGGCTTCTCGCAGATTACATGCTTGCCGGCTCGGACCGATGCGATTGCAGGATCCAGATGGGCTCCTGAGGGAGTCGCGATGGTTACGATTTCCAATTCAGGATCGGCAAGGAAGGCGTCCAGGTCGGTGTAGGCGGCGCAGCCGTATTCATCGGCGATCGACTTTGAGCTATTAGGGTTGCGGCTGTAGACCGAATGCAAGCGGGAGCCATCCATGGCCTCGATAGCCTTGGCGTGAAACTGGGCGATCATGCCCGAACCGATGATTCCGAATTTCATAGAGCGAATTGGTACTTGAGTTGATTAGCTCGCGCGAAGCCGCCGAGTCTCTAAGAGAAAAAGACAGTAGTTCCGTTCTTTAAGCCTTAGCGACTTTGCTCGAGGTCTATATTCTGTATCGAATATCAGGTTACGCTTTTTCGTTTTTAATGAAGGACAACGTTCCAATAACGAGCAGGATAATGAGTAGAGCCAGTCCTGCCGCCGGGATCATTCCGTGCCAGCTATTGAAATGAGCCTTTCCAGACAGCACCCAGATCGATCCAAGGGTAGCGATTCCGGTGGCGACTCCCATCAATATATTCCAGATCAAACGAGAGGTTCCTTCGGGACGGTTTTCGCCCAAAACCTTTTTGGAATTCATCATCAGCAGAAATGTAAAGTAAGCGATGGGGATGAGCGAACCGCCGATAACGGATGTGGGGATGGCCAATGCGGCGGATGCTCCAGACCAAATGAACGGACCGATGAATCCTGCAATTCCGGATACGGCGCAACCCACGTAATAGGCGCCCTTGTCGCCGGGCTTCCCGAGCAGTTCCTGAAAAGCCAGGCCATTGATCAGCATAAGAATGATGATCGTAGAGAGGGCCATGCCGAGAACGCCGAATCCGAAGATCGTTTGAGAGATAACTTTTCCGGCGAGCGGC